>SXGU01163050.1_pt1 | contig 39046 bp, 27 predicted proteins | sample 3174531 | NCBI WGS metagenome assembly SXGU01 (sample SAMN11356863, study PRJNA531348) | freshwater metagenome | isolation source: freshwater sample F1-140 | place: China: Fuxian Lake, Yuxi | collected 2017-12-25 | reverse complement strand
TGCCACTGGAAGAAAAGTCACCGAAGAAGAGATGGCTGCAATAAACATCACTCCCATGCGTTTTCATGGTGAATGGAACTACATCATCCACCCTGCCGGGTCTCCTTAGTTGTAAAGCTTATTTATTGACGCTTCCTTAGGTAGTGCGCGCGAGTATGGGGCGTATTACTTTTCGGGCATGAGCACGATCTCGCTTAAATTGCCGGACAGATTGTTGGAACGGTTGGAGGCGGAGTCGCGCGCGCGCGGGACGACCAAATCATCGTTGGTGCGGGAGTGTTTGGAGCGGTCGCTGGAGGCCCGACCTGCCGGCCAGAAGCCGAGTTGTTACGATCTGGCGCATGATCTGGCGGGGTCCTTGAAGGGCTTGCCGCGCGATCTGGCGACCAACCCAAAGCATATGGAAGGATTCGGACAGTGAAGGACGCAGTCTTGCTCGATACGGGGCCGCTCGTGACGTTTCTTGCGGCCGGCGTGGGTCGCGGCGATGAGGGATGAGCCGGCGCTGCTGGCGGGAAAATTTGCAGAGGGAGCGTTGGCGGATGCGACCCTGGCCGCTTACGCGGATTTGCTCGCAACCCGGATCGGAGTGGTGCCGCCGGCGTGGGTCTTTGCGCCGACGCGGATCGTGCTGGCGCCGTGGTTTGCGGTGGATGGGCGGCGGAGCCGGCTGCTGGCCTTGCGCGACACGCCGCCGGAGTTCGAGCGGCGGAATCTCTTTGTTGCTCAGCCCGACCTGCCGGTGCGGCTGCGGGCGGGGCGTCCGCCGGTGAGCGTTGAAGCGAGGCGAGCAGCGAATGCGGAGCGGCAGCGGCGATTTCAGCAGCGGCGGCGGGAGCTGGTGCGGCGGCTGACGGGCCGCGGGGGCGGAGGCCAAGGTTGAGGTGCGGGGTTCAAGGGAGATTTTTTCCTAGCGTGCTTTTTTTCCTGGCAGTGGGCTCGGGTGAGACGTGGGGTCGAACTGGAAGGCACCTTGGGCGCGCGATGTTGTCGGCGTGCTGATCGTCCGCGAAGAGGAAGAGGAAGAGGACGTTGGGGTTTCGTCCGTCTCGTCGCAGGCGTGGGCTCGGCCGCACTGGCGGCGAAGGCAGGTGAAACCACCGGCACCATCGAAACCGAAGACGGCCGGCGCTTCGGCACACAGGAAACCTAGCTCCCACGCTTCGCTCGGCCGCGTCGTTTGTCGCCAATGCTGCACAGCACGGCCTCGTGTCTCTCCTCAATCGCCCGGTCTTCCGCTCGAATCCTAGCCCGAGCCTTCTCCACGGAAGCATCACCTGCCGGATGTCGCAAGATTCCGCGCAACGCTTTGATCGCCGCCAACTGCTGCGCCTTCGTCGGCTTCCGCTTAGAGGTAGTCGCTGTCATGCCTGTCACTTTCTAAAAATCTCCGCCCGATGCACGGCCAGAAAAGCCTCGTCTGGCAGCACCGCGTCTTTGGAAAGCTTCAACACTTCGCCCTCGTATGCGGAAAAATTCTCAGCTTCGGTTGATCGCAATCATGCGCGCACACCGCATCGCCGGCTGGCCGCGAGGAGCTTCGCTCCAGTGAAAAGTAGAAGGGCTGAAGATGAAGTCGTTTCGGGTGAAATCCGACTTCGTTTTTCGGTCGCAACACCTCGCCGTCTTCGCCGCCGGCCGGCGATAGCCCCCTCACTCCGGCGCGAGCCCGGCGTGCTTGTCCCGCAGCCACGTCAAAACCTCCGCGCGCAGTTCGCGGCCGAAGGCGATCAGTTCCTCTGCGTCTTGCTTCGTCGCGCCGCCGGCGTGGTCGTATTCCACCGTGTTTCGTTTCTGGCGGCAGCCCTCCAGATAGTCGGCGTCGCCCTAGCGCTGGCCGCCGAGAATGTGCGGCCGGGCGTTGAGCGTGCGCGAGTGCGCCATCCCGCCCTTGGCCGGCTTGTAGCGGCGGCGTAGAGCAAAATCGTGCAGAGCTTGAGCGCGGCGTTGTAGGCGATGCCGTATTGCCAGTCGGCCGAGATGCCGCCCGACGCCGCGTCCGCGAGATCGCGGTCCACGATCTCCCACAGTTCGCGGATTTCGGCGCGGCTCGTCTTATGCGGTTGGAGCCAGCCCGCGGCCAACCAGGTGGGTAAACTCATTTTCGTCTCCGATGATGAAGAGCTTGGGTTTGGACATGACGTCACTCAAGAAATGATCCCTGGCCTTCACCCGACGCGCCAGTTCGGCCGGGTCGAAAAAGTGCGGGTTGATTTCCCGCCCGATCCGCTCGCCGGCGCCGCGCAGCACGGAGGCGAGGTCGCGATGGCGGGCGGCGCCGACGATCATGAGGTCGAGGTCGCTTTCGGCCCGCTCGCTGTCAGCGGCGATTGACCCAAAGACAAAGGCGAAGGTGATTTTTTTCATGGGCAGCACCTCGGCCAGCAGGTCTTTCAGGCCCGATGTCTTGAGCACGATGGCGTGCAGCTCAGGGTAGATCGGATGCGCGCGGTTGGCGGAATAGTAGCGGCGGTTGCCGTCCTTGACCGTGGTGATCAGTTCCAAATCGACGAGCTTCTGCAGTTCCTCCTCGACGGAGGCCTGGGCAAACGGCGTGTGCCCGATGATCTCGGCGCGATACATCTCCCGCTGGCGTGCGCCCAGCAGGAGCCGGAGCATTTCCGCCCGGATTTCCGAGTGAAAGAGGAGCGCGAGTTTGTTCATTTTCGGGTCCGGGCCGGCAGTCCCGACGCTTTGCCCGGTATTGCCGGGGGATACCATGGTAATACCGGGGATTCCGGCAAGCGAAATTGTACGCCTGCTTTCCCAGACGAATTTCATCATGTCCGCACCGTCCGCGGAGGTGGACAACCTGATGCCCGACATCTTCTCGAAACGAAAGCGCTCCGCCGTGATGGCCGCGATCCGCTCGCGCGGCAATCGCGACACGGAGCTGCGCCTCATCGGGTTCATGCGCGCCCGCGGCATCACCGGCTGGCGGCGTGGATCGAAGTTCACGAGCAAACCTGATTTTGTTTTTCCCGCGGTTAAGCTCGCGGTTTTCGTCGACGGGTGCTTCTGGCACGGCTGCCCCCTCCACGGCACGCAGCCGAAGTACAATGCGAAATTCTGGCGCGAGAAGCTGGCTCGCAACCGGGCACGTGACCGCGAAGTGAATCGCGCGCTGCGCGCGCGGGGTTGGCGGGTGCGGCGAATTTGGGAGCATGAACTGACGCGGAAGAACGTGGGGCGTCTGGCGGCCAAGCTCGGTCGCGCGGTCTAGCCTTTCGGCGCGGTCCTGTTGGCGTTCTTCTTCTTGGCGGTGGGCTCGGTCTTGGCGTTCGGGTCGTAGTTGGGATTGGGCGTGGGCATGACGGCGCCGACGTCCTTCCGCCACGCGCCGAGTTTAGCGCGGAGAGCGGCGACTTTCTCGGGCTGCTGCGCCGCGAGGTTCGTTTTCTCGCTGATGTCCTGCGGAACGTTGTAGAGCTCAATCGCGCCGTCCTCGAACCACTCGATGAGCTTCCAGTCGCCGTCGCGGATGGCGCCGTGGGGCGCGCCACCTTGATTGCCGTAGTGCGGGTAGTGCCAGTAGAGCGGCTGGCCGCGCGGGGTTCGCTCGCCCCTTAGCTGGGGCACGAGACTGACGCCATCGCGGTGCTGCGCGGGTTGCGCGGGGAGGCCGGCGAGTTGGAGGAGTGTCGGATAGTAGTCGGTGCTGATGACGGGCGTGTCGCAAGTCGTACCGGGCTTGGTGATACCGGGCGCGGAGACGATCCAGGCGACGCGCGTGCCGCCTTCGTAGGGCCAGCCTTTGCCGGCGCGGAGGGGCAGATTGGAGGTCGGGTGACCTTCGCTGGTGGAAAGGCCGCCGTTATCGGACATGAAGACGACAATGGTGCGCGAGGTGAGGCCGTTCCGTTCGAGGGCGGCGAAGACGCGGCCGAGGCCGGTGTCGAGTTGCTCGAGCATCGCGGCGTAGGGCGCGTGGTTTTGCACCAGGCGCACATCGCGTTCGCGTTCACGGCCCCAGGCGTCGGGCGGGGCGGCGAGTTTCTTCTTTTCGTATTTCGCGACGAGATCGGCGCGGGCCCCGATGGGCGTGTGCGGGGCGAGGAAGGGCAAATAGGCGAAGAAGGGTTTGTCCTTGTGCGAGTCGATGAAAGCGACGGCATCACCGACGATGCGGTCGGTGGTCTTGGGGTCGTCTTGGCGGTCAGGCGGCGGGATGTCGGATTTCGGGTAGAAGAACTGTCCGGTGCCTGAGAGATCCGCGGGGAAGCCCTGCGCGCCGGGATAAAACTCACCGACGCCGAGGTGCCATTTGCCCGCGAAGAACGTCGCGTAGCCGCCGTCGCGCAGGGCCTCGGCGATTGTCACCTCCGTGAGGGGCAGTTGGGTGGCGTTGGGCGCCGAGAGCATCTTGCCGGGGCGCATGCCGGGGATGAAGTCGGTGATGCCGAAGCGCGGCGGATATTTTCCCGTCATGATGCTGCCGCGCGTGGGCGAGCAGACGCAGCAGGCGGTGTAGCCCTGGGTGAAACGCATCCCGCGTTTGGCGAGAGCGTCGATGTTGGGCGTCTCGTAGAAGGTGTTGGGGTTATTGGCGCCGATGTCCATGTAGCCGAGGTCGTCGGCGAGGATGAAGACGAAGTTGGGGCGCGCGGGCGCGGCGACCAGCGGCGAGAGCGCAAGGATGAGCACGAGGGAGAGACGCGGGGGCAGGGCGAGGATCATGGCAAATCGGCGATGAGCGGTTCTCGTCCGGAATATTGCCCGAAGCAAGGCGGCGCTTGCAGTCGGACGTGTTGAGGCCGATCGGCACCGGCGTGGGCGGCACCGCGGTGCGCACCGCGAGCCCGGGCAGTGCCGTCAGAGAGGAAGAAACCGGCGGCGGGACAGCGCGCTCATTTCGCTTTCGCGGGGCGCGCGGGGAAAGTGGGCGCCGGGCTGGCGTCCTTCCGGGCGGAATCGCGCCAGGTGTCGAACGCGGCCGCGAGGCGCGCGAGATCGGCGGGGCGGGCGGCGGCGAGGTCGCGCGACTCGGCGGGATCGACGGCGAGATCGTAGAGCTCCCAGGGTGCGGCGGCCGCGGGGCGGACGATTTTTAGCGGGCCTTCGCGGAGGCCGCTCGTGCCGGCGTAGGCGAAGGCGAGGCGGGCGTGCGGGGAGGGCGCGCGGCCGGCGAGCGTGGGCAGCGGGTCGCGGCCGTCGAGGATGCGGTCGGCCGGGGGCGGGAGGCCCGCAAGGCCGAGGGCGAGCGGCACGAGGTCGAGCTGACTCAGCATCGCGGATACGGTCGAGCCGGCGGGGATGCGGCCCGGCAGCCGGAAGATCGCGGGCACGCGCACGCCACCCTCGTAGCTGGTGGTGCCGCCGGACCGGAGCGGGGCGTTGGACGCGACCTCGAGGCCGCGGCCGGGCAGCATGAAAGCGCCGTTGTCGGAGATCAGCGCGACGAGCGTGCGGTCGCGGAGGCGGAGCGTGTCGAGGGTGTCGAGGATGCGGCCGATCGCGGCGTCGAGCGCGGTGAGCACGGCGAGGTAGCGACGCTTTTCATCGGGCTCGTCGGCGGTCCAGCCGTAGGCGGCGAGGTGTTCCGCGGGGACCTCCCAGATCGGCTTGCGCCCGGGCGGCACGTTTTGCGCGGTGTTGAAGTGAGCGGCGTTGAACGAAAGGTAAACGAACCACGGCCGCGCGGCGTGGCGGCGGATGAAGTCGATCGCGGCGTCGGCGAAGAGGTCGGTGCTGTAGCCGGTGAGGGCGACGGGCTCCGTGCCGCGGAAGGTGTCGCGGGCGTGGTTGTAGAGGTGATCGTAGTAACCGATGTTGCCGGAGCGGAAGCCGAGGAACTCGTCGAAGCCGCGCTCGGTGGGGCGCGAGCCGGGGGCGAAGCCGATGTTCCATTTGCCGAAGCAGGCGGTGGCGTAGCCGGCGGGCTTCAGGTATTGCGGCAGGATGCGCTCGCGGTGCGGAAGTCCGACGCCGTGCCAGTTCTCCGTGGAGGCGAGCTGGTGCGCGAGGCCGTTGCGCAGCGGGTGACGGCCGGTGAGGACGGCACCGCGCGACGGGGTGCAACTGCTCGTGGCGATGTAAAATTCCGTGCAGCGCGCGCCCTCCCGCGCGAGGCGGTCGATGCGCGGCGTGCGCACGGTAGGATGGCCGTAGCAGCCGAGGTCGCCGTAGCCGACGTTATCAAGGTAGAGCAGGAGGAGATTTGGCGGCGTGACGGCGTGGAGGAGCGGGGCAAGAAGGAAGCAAACGAACGCAAGGAACCCAGGAAGCGGAACGGTCGGAAGGCGTGAAAAACGGGGCGACTTCACGGCGGAGAGGAGATGAGCGGAGATTCGCGGACGGCGCGGACACTGGTGGGGAAAATGTTGCCTCCGGCAGCGGTGAAGGTTTCGAGATTCGTGCCTTCGATCGTGAGGCGGGCTTTTTTCAGGTATTCGTCGCGCGCGGGATCGAAGACCCGGCCTTCGATCGCGCCGGTGCCGGTTTGCGCCGACAGAGCCAGGGCGGAAGCCAGCCCGAGGCAGAGAAGGATGGTGCGAGAGCGGAGGAACAGCCGTGGAATGAGGAGAGTGTTCATGAGAAGCTGGGCCTTGGGTTGGAAATTGCCGGACGAATTGGGAGTCAACAACACGAGAATCTCAACCTCGACGGGACTGAGGCGCATCCCCGGTCGCCGATGGAGCGGATCCATGCGTCGAGCGTGCGGTGGAGGGTGGCGACCGTGGCGGCGACGTTTTGCAGGCCTGCCGGCTCACGGCGGAGAAAGCGCAAGCACGCCAGTCCGGTAATTCGGAGTAAAGTAACTTTGACTGGCATACGCAGCTCTTCTGTACTCATCATCCCATCCCCACCGTCGCCCGCGATTTGAATGAAGGAAATCCCGTCTGTTCTCCTCGGCCTCGCGCTGCCCCTCCTCGGCGTCGCGGTCTCTGGCGCGTCGATTACGCCGGAGGGTCGCGACTTCTTCGAACAAAAGATTCGTCCGGTGCTGGTCGCCGAGTGTTACGAATGCCACGGCGCGGAGAAACAAAAGGGCGGGCTGCGGTTGGACTCCCGTCCGGGCTGGCAGCAGGGCGGAGGAGCGGGCGAGGTGATCGTGCCCGGTGATCCGGCGAAGAGTCCGCTGCTCGCGGCGATCCAGCACACTGATCCCGATCTCAAGATGCCGGACAAGGCGCCGAAACTCGCCGACGCCGTCATCGCCGATTTCGAACGTTGGATCGCCATGGGTGCGCCGGATCCCCGCGACGCCGCCACGGCGGAACCGGCGGCGAAACCAGCGTGGAGCGAACTCTTCGCCGCGCGGAAAACGTGGTGGTCGCTCCAGCCGGTGAAAAGCGCGGAGCCGCCCGCAGTCGCGGATCGCGCCTGGTCGGAGCATGCCGTGGACCGGTTTCTGCTCGCAAAGATGGAGGCGAAGGGGCTCGCGCCGGCCGCCGACGCCGATCCGGGGACGCTCCTGCGTCGCCTCTCGTTTGTGCTCACGGGCCTGCCGCCCACGCCTGCCGAGCTTGAAGGCTTCGCGGCCGACTACGGTCGGGAGCGGCAGTCCGCCCTTGCGAAGCACACCGCGCGGCTGCTGGCTTCGCCGCGTTTCGGCGAGCACTGGGCGCGGCACTGGATGGATCTCGTGCGTTACGCCGAGACGCACGGCAGCGAGGGCGACCCGGTGATTCCCGAGGCTTACCGCTACCGCGACTACCTGATTCGCGCGCTCAACGCCGACGTGCCGCTCGATCAGCTCATCCGCGAGCATGTCGCCGGCGATCTGCTCGACCGACCGCGCCTGAATCCGGCGGGATTCAACGAATCGATCCTCGGCACCGCGCACTTTCGTTTCGTCGAACACGGTTTCCAGCCGATCGACACTCTCGACGATCAGGTGAAGGCGGTGGACAGCCAGATCGACGTCGTGAGCAAGGCGTTTCAGGGGCTCACCGTTTCGTGCGCGCGCTGCCACGACCACAAATTCGATGCCGTGAGCCAGCGCGACTACACCGCGCTCTACGGAATCTTCGCGAGCGTCCGGCCGGCGCAGGTCACCATCGATACCGCCGACGTGTTGGAAAAGAACCGGGCCGAACTCGGGCGGCGGCATGCGCAGATCAAAGCGGGTCTGGCCACGGCGTGGCTCGCCGCCGCGGAAACGCTGGCGCCACGGTTGCGCGAGCAGGCGGCGCGCGCTCCGCGCCTCCGCGCGGGAGCGGCGCGGATGCGTGAGATCGAGCAGGAGTTGGCCGGGCTCGATGACGCGGCGCGGGAACGCGTGCTCGCGAGCGCCGCCGACCAGCCGTTGCCGGCGGCGGGTGTGGCGCCGGTGGCGCGATGGGATTTCGAACGCGGCCCCAGGGACACGGTCGGCAAACTCCACGGCCAGATTGAGGGTGGCGCGGTAATCAGGAATGGGCGCCTCGTGCTCGACGGCCGCAAGGCGTACCTGCGGACGCCGCCGCTGCCGTTCGCCCTTGCCGCCAAGACGCTCGAAGTGTGGGCGGCGCCGGGCAATCTGGAACAGCGGGGTGGGGGAGTCATGGCGGTGGAAAACACCGCGGGTGATCGCTTCGATGCGATCATCCTCGCCGAGGATGACTCCAGGCGCTGGCGCGCCGGCAGCGAGGAGGGCGAACGATCCAAAGCTCTGCCGGGCGAGCCGGAAACCGCGAACGCCGGTCAGTTCATCCAACTCGCCATCGTCTACGGAGCGGACAGCACGATCAGCGTCTACCGCAACGGTGAGCCGTATGGTCCATCGGCCACAAAGGGAGAATTGGTCGAGCACGCTGCCGGCAAGTCCCGCGTGTTGCTGGGCCTGCGCAACCGTGGCGCCAGCGATGGATTCTTCGCGGGCGAAATTGAAGAGGCGCGGCTCTACGATCGCGCGCTCACGGCGGACGAAGTCGCGTCGACGTTTCGCGCGGGCACACCCTCGGCGTTGGGCCCGGAGCGTCTGCTCGCGGCGCTCACGCCTGCGCAGCGCGAGCGGCGCTCGCTGCTGGAACGTGAGCGGGGGCAGTTGCGCGCCGCGCAAACCGAGGCGGACGGCGATTCGGTGTTGGCCGGCGCGGTCCGGGAAGCCGAAGGCGAGGCGGTAATTCCGCTGCAGCTTTGGGCCCGGCTTGGATCCATGGACGAGGCGCGGTTCGCCGCCGCGTGGTCTGCGCTGACGGATGAGCTGCGCGAAAAACAGACGGAGGCGCTGCGCTTCAATCGCGAGAATTTCCGCCCGCTCTGGAATCTCGCCGGCGACGACTACCAGCGGTGGTTTCACGCGGGCTCCGGCCTCGGCGCGCAGCCGGCCCGCCCGGGCGAATTTACCATCGCGCCACAGGGCGACCGCTTCATCGACGGACTGGCGCCGGCGGGCGTGTTCACGCCCCGCCTTTCCAACAAGCACAACGGCCTGCTCACTTCCCCGCGCTTCACGATCGACTCCGACTATATCAGCGTGCGCGCCCTGGGCGGTGGCGGCGCGATGGTCCGCGTCATCGTCGATCACTATCCGCTGCCGCAAAACCCGATTTTCCCCAAAAGCACGCTCGACCAGGAAAATCCAGGCTGGATTCGGCTCGATACCGCCTATCGGAAGGGCAGCTCCGCTTATATCGAATTCGGCACCCGCAACGACCTCACTCGTCCGATTGACGGCAGGAAAAAGCCGGGGAGTGCGCCCGCGGACGGTCGCTCCTTCTTCGGCGGCGATGCCATTATCGCCCACGAGGGCAAAGCCGCCCCGCGCCCGGAGTTGACGGCGCTGCTGCCATTGCTCGACGGCCCGGCGCCGGCGACGACCTCGGAATTGGCGACGCACTACCAACGCGTGCTGACCAATGCGATAAATGCGTGGCGCGACGATCGTCTGACGGAGCCGCAACGCGCGTTGCTCGATGATTTCCTCCGGAAGAAATTGCTGCCGTCCACGCTCGTGGAGTTGCCTGAGCTCAGCGTGTTGGTGGCCGAATATCGCCGGCTCGAGGCGGAGATTCCGGTGCCGCAGCGTGCGCCTGGCGTGCTCGAGACGGTTGGCCACGATGCCCCGCTGCTGGTGCGCGGCGATCATCTCAAGCCGGGCGAAGCCGTGCCGCGTGGTTATCTGCAGGTCATCGACCCGCAGCCGTATCGCACGGCGTTGAGCGGGCGGCTGGAGCTTTCCCAAGCGATTGGCAGCGCCACGAATCCGCTGACGGCCCGCGTGATGGCGAATCGCGTCTGGCAATGGGTATTCGGCGTCGGACTCGTACCGACGGTGGACAATTTCGGCCGGCTCGGGGAGCGATCGACGCACCCCGAGTTACTTGACTTTCTCGCGACGCGCCTGGTCGAGACTGGCTGGTCGATGAAGGAGATGGTGCGTTTTCTCGTGACCGCGCGGGCGTTGCAAATCAGCAGCACCCCATCGTCCCGGGCGACGGAACTCGATCCGTCAAACGCCCTGCTTTCGCACCTGCGCCTGCGCCGGATCGAGGCTGAGGCGATTCGGGACTCGCTGCTCGCGGTCGCGGGCGAACTGCAGGAGAAGATGTTTGGCCCGTCGGTGGGCTCAAATGCTCCGCGGCGGAGCGTCTATCTCCAGATCCGCCGGACGCGGCTCGATCCGTTTCTCCAGGCATTCGATGCGCCGGCGCCGTTTTCCACCCTCGGCCGGCGCGACGCGACGAACGTCCCGGCGCAATCGCTCCTGTTGCTCAATTCCCAATTCGTGACTGACCGCGCGGCGAAGTGGGCCAAGGCGCTGGTCGACGATCGCAGCGCGACGAGCGCAGCGCGCGTGCGGGGAATTTTTCTGGCGGCCTTGGGACGGGCGCCGCGGGCCGATGAGCTGACCGCCGCCGCTGATTATCTCAACGTCCTCGCCCGGGATCATCACGTGGCGCCGGAGGGGGTGCTGGCCAGCGTGCGGGTGTGGCAGGATTTCGCCCACGCCATTTTCAACCTGAAGGAGTTCATCTATGTCCGCTAGTCCCACCGTTTCGCGGCCGCTCACGCGCCGCGCGATGCTCCAACAATGCTCGCTCGGATTCGGATCGCTCGCGCTCGCCGGGCTGTTGGCCGACAGGAGTATTGGCGCCACCGCCACCGCCCCGAAACCACCCGGGCCGCATTTTCGTCCGCGGGCGAAGCGGGTGATATTCTGCTACATGTCGGGCGGTGTCTCGCATATCGACTCGTTCGATCCCAAGCCCGAGCTCACGAAGCGCCATGGCGAGCCGATGCCGGTGCCGGTGCGGCCGACGATGTTCAACAACAACGGCAACATCATGGCGCCGCAGTGGGAGTTCAAGCCGCGCGGCCGGAGCGGCCTGCCGATCAGCGAACTCTTTCCCCGCCTGGCCGGTCACGCGGACGAACTCGCCGTCATCCGTTCGATGACGAGCAAGGTGAACGAACACGCGCAGGGAAACTATCTCGCGCACACCGGGTTTCCCTTCATGGGACACCCGAGCGCCGGCGCGTGGACGAGCTATGGGCTCGGCACGGAGAACCGGGATTTGCCGGGCTTCATCGTGTTGCAGAGCGGTGGCGCCGGCGCACCGCACGGCGGCGTGGGCATGTATGGCAACGGCTATTTGCCCGGCCAGCATCAGGCGTCGATTCTGAAGGCCGACGGCGACGAGGCGGTCGAGAATATCAAGCCGCGCGAGGGCGACGGGCCGCAGCGCCGGCGGCTCGGTTTCATTCGCAACCTCGACGACGGCTTCCTCGGCGTCGCGCGCGAGCCGCAGGTTGAAGCGGCGATTCGCAATTACGAGACCGCCTATCGGATGCAATCCGCCGTGCCGGAGCTATGCGACCTTCGCGGCGAGAGCGAGGCCACCAAGCGGCTCTACGGGCTCGATGCCGCCGACCCGAACCAGGCCGCCTATGGCCGGCAGTGTCTGGTGGCGCGGCGGCTGATCGAGCGCGGCGTGCGGTTTGTGGAGCTCAGCTGTCTCCCGCAAAAAGTCGGCGACGGCCAGGTGGCCAATCCCTGGGATCAGCACGGCGGGCTCAAAAAGGGGCACGGCGCGATGGCCAACCAGGTGGATCAGGGCATCGCCGCGCTGATCACGGATCTGAAGGCGCGTGGGTTGTTTGAGGATACGCTCATCCTTTGGGCGGGGGAATTTGGCCGGACGCCGTTTTCGCAGGGCAGCGACGGCCGCGATCACAACCCCACCGGTTTCAGCGTCTGGCTCGCCGGCGGCGGCGTGCGTGGGGGGACGATCTACGGTGCCACCGACGACCTTGGCTACCACGTGGTTGAAAACCCGACGACGTTCTACGATCTTTATGCGACGATGTTCCACCTGCTCGGCATCGATCACGAAAAGCTGACCTACCGCTACGGCGGCCGTGACTTCCGGTTGACCGATGTGCATGGCAAGGTGATCAGGGAAGTCCTGGCGTGAGGCCGCCCGCGAGTTTTTCCCGAAACCACCCGGAGGTGGTGAAACGGGACGAACTGACGTTGCAAACATTTCGACCCCTTCTCCGGAATTTTCGGGTGGGAAGACTTTATTGGTAGAAAGATTTTCCCGAGTCTGCGTGCTGCCGTGTGCCAGGGCGCTGGTCCAAAGCGGTCTCAGTAGATCATGAACCAGCCCCTCATCCTGTCTTGCGGCGAAGTGCCGTGGGACATTTTGCGGACTCCCGGAGCGATCACGGGTGCTGGGTGGATGCGGCATGGCGGTTTGACTGACCGAGCTGGTGGAGCAGCGCGCGCACCTCGGTACTACGAACGAGCTTGATGGCGCGGGCACGCTCGCCGACGACGTGGACGATCAGGGTGTCGTAGCCCGCGCGGAGGGCGGTGCGATTGGAGGTTGGGAAATTCCAATAGACCCAGAGATCCGCTCCCACACGTTGCGAAGGCTCGCCAAAGCGAGATCGCACTTGCGCGAGCGTGAGTGAGCTTGCGGCCGAGAGGGCGACGAGTTCGTGGTCGTCATTGGGCCGAGGTGCTTGGGCCTGAGTGGAGACGGAAGCAAGCGCAGTGAGCAAGAACGCCAGCCGCGCGAGCGAGCAACGGGAGCAGGGGAGTGAACGCATAACGCCATCCCTAAACCGAGATCGAGTCGTCGCGTTACGGCGCATCGCGGACTTTGCGACCGAACTGGGTCGACGCGCGACGAAGGGCGCCCAACACGAGATGGGAAGTTCTGCGATGGCGGCGGTCCGCAACCAACTCCGTGGGCTTGACGCGGGAAGCGGTTAGTACTTCCAGCGGCGGCCAACGCGGAAGTGGATGCTGTCGTAGCCGTCATTTTGGCCGAAGAGGCCACCTTGCGAGGGGTGGAACCATCGCACGCCGGCGGAGTCGCGGAGAAGATCGTAGAGTTCGAGGACGGCGCGCGTGTAGCGCCGGCTGTCGGTGGCGAGGCGGTCGAGGTGCGGGATTCTAACGTCGCGCAATCCGTAGGCGGCGGTATCGGGCGACATGTCGTCTGCGATGATTCAGACGCTGGGCAGCGGCGAGGCGGCGGATGCGGCGGAGGAGAGGGAGAGAAGCAGGGAAAGTGAGAGGGGGAGCAGGGAGCGGAAGGAGAACACGGGTGCGGATGACGCGAGGGCGTCAGCGGTAGTCGGCGCCGGTGAGGCTCTCGAGGACGGAGCGTTGCCAGGAATGCAGGACGGCGGCGAGTTTCTCGGCCTCGGCGGGGTGCGTCGCGATGAGATTGGTTTTCTCGGCGGGATCGGCGCGCAGGTCGAAGAGCTCCCGGCCGGAGCCTTTGGTGCCGTCGACGACGAGCTTGTAGCGGTGGCCCACGACGGCGCGCGGGCCGGCGTAGTCCTGCGGGAGAATCTCGGCGTGGTGGTAGTTTTGGAAATTGCGCGTGGCGGTGCCATCGGGGCCGAGTTTCACGAGAGGGGTCGTGCCCTTTTGCAGCTCGGGATCGAGGTAGGGTTTCGCGCCGGGATGGCGGGCGATGGGATCGTCCCAGAAACAAATCGGCACGGTGCGTTCGGTCATGGTGCCGTCGAGCAGTGCGCGCAGAGAAACGCCATCGAGGGGGCGGCGCGGGAGGGGCCGGCCGACGAGTTCGCAGAGGGTAGGGAGGATGTCGCTCGTGACGGCGTTGCTGTCGCTTGCGCGCGGGCGGGAAATTTTCGCGGGCCACTCGATCACGCCGGGCACACGGATGCCGCCTTCGTAGATGCTGCCCTTGTGGGCCCGGAAAGGCACGGTGGCGACGGCCTCCTGCGGCGTGCCGTTGTCGCCGCAATACCAGAGCAGGGTGTTGGCGCGGAGGCCGGCGGCGCTGAGGTGGTCGCGGAGCTGGCCGATGGAGCGATCCAGCGCGGTGATCTCGGCGAAACGCTCGCGGAGCACGTCGCGCTGAAGGCGGGTGGTATTGCGGCCGGTGGTGTTGGAGGTGAGCTTCACCTGACGATTGGCGAAGGTCGCGGGAAGGTTGTCGTAGAGTGCGAGATCCTTGGGCAACGCCTGGTAGGGTTCGTGCGGCGAACCGAACCACACGACGACGAAGAACGGTTTGCCGGCGCGGCGGGAGGCGTCGATGTAACGGATGGCTTCGGCGATGATGATCTCGGAGCTCTCGCCCTTGATGACCTGGGGCGGGCCGCCGTTGCGCGAGAGCGAGGGATCGAGCTCGAAGAAATTATCGTGCGAGAGCCAGGTATCGAAGCCCATGGCGCCGGGATTGGTGGGCGAGGCGGCTTTGACCGGGCCGAGATGCCACTTGCCGAAGTGGCCGGTGGCATAGCCGGCGTCGCGCAGGAGTTGGGCGACCGTGATTTCCTTGGGCCGGAGCGACCAGCCGGGCGCAAAGGTGCCTGAGCGGTGGTGATGGCGGCCGGTCATGACGGTGGCGCGCGTGGGTGAACAACTTGCCCCGCCGGAGTAGAAGCGGTCGAGGCGGAGGCCGGTGCGCGCCATTTCGTCGAGGACCGGAGTCTTCACATACGGGTGGCCGTTGTAGCCGGTTTCGTCCCAGCCGTGATCGTCACCCATGAGGAGGACGATGTTGGGTTTCGCCGAGCCCACCGCAGGAGGGCGCTCGGCGGCGGAGAGTGTCGCGCTGGCGGCGAGCAGAAGGGCGAAGCGTGCGGGGACGAGGGTGCGAAGTTTCATAGGGACGAACGGCCGACGGAGAATTTCATGCGCCGCACGATGCGGGCGAGCAGCCACGGGGCTAGGCGCTGCAGATAAATACCGGCGACCTCCCAGCCGCCGACGTACACCTCGTTGCGACCGCGGGCCACGCTGCGCACCAGGGCGGCGGCGCATTTTTCCGGCGCGATGCCGGCCCGGTGGGTGTTGTCGGTTTGGCCGTGATGTTCCCCGTGGGGACCGAGGGCGTTGACGGAAATCGCGGTTCGGACGTAGCCGGGACAGACGAGCGTGACCTTGATTCCCTCGCGCCAGACCTCGGCGCGGAGCGAGTCGAAATAGCCGTGGAGCGCGTGTTTCGCCGCGGCGTACGTCGAGCGCCCGGGCGTGCCGAGGAAACCCATCACGCTGCTGACCACGACGAGGTGCCCGGCTCGGCGCGCGAGCATCGCGGGCAGGACGGCTTTGGTCAGCGCCACCGGGCCGAAGTAGTCGACCTCCATCAGCGCCCGCTCGACATCCAGCGCGGCGTCGGTGGCGAGGGCGCGCTGGCTCACGCCGCCGTTGTTGACGAGCACGTCGATCCGGCCAAAGCGGGCGAGGACGTCGGCGACGATGGCGGGAAACGTGTCAGCGTGTACGAGGTCGAGCGGGACCACGGCATGGTCGTCGGGCCGGGCGCAGGTGCGGCGGACTCGTTCCAGTTCGTGGGGGCGGCGACTGGAAAGCACCAGGCGAGCGCCTTCGAGGGCAAACGCGCGTGCCGTGGCCTCGCCGATGCCGGAGGAGGCGCCGGTAATCCACACGACTTGGCCGGAGAAACGCATGCGGGCTCAGCCCTTTTTCTTCCCGGCCGCCTTGGGACGATACTCGGGCCGCGCCTGCAGCTCCTGCAAGTACGGCGCGTACTCGGGGGCGGTCATCCAATCGCGCGAGGGCGGCTCCTTGGAACTCACGCGGCCTTCGGGATAGTCTTTGCCCGCGACACTGGCCTGCACCGATTCATTCCAACGCAGCAACGCGGTGCGCAGGCGCGCGGCGAGCTCGGGCTTCTCCGCGGCGAGGTCCTTGGTCTCCCGTGGATCAGTCTCAAGGTCGTAGATTTCAAAGGATCCTTTTTCGAGGCTCAGCGTGAGAATCTTGTAGCGATTGTCGATCAGCGCCGCGCGGCCGGTATGGCGGAAGACGAGAGGCTTGGGGCGCTCCTTCTGCTCGGTGGTGAAGAGCGGCCGCAGGCTGAGCCCATCGACCGGTTTGAGCATTACCGTGTCCGGAAGTCCGGCGATTTCGGCAATCGTCGGAAAAATGTCAAAGGTCCCAGCGGGATAACGCGTGATGCGCGGGGTCTTGATCACGGCGGGCCACTCAACGATGCCTGGCACGCGCAGGCCGCCCTCGAAGACGGAGCCCTTGAAGCCGCGGAGATCGCCGACCGTACCCGGTTTGATTTCGGGGAGGCCGCCGTTGTCACTGCAGAACCAGAGCAGGGTGTTGTCGGCCAGGCCGAGTTTGCGCAGTCCGGCGCGCAGGGCACCGACGCTGCGGTCCAGCGCGACCAGTTCACCGTAATGACGAGCCGAGTTTTTCTCCAGCGAGCCGAAGTTTTTCATGTCTTCGGCGGCGGCGATCATTGGCGCGTGGGGCGAGCCGTACCAAATCACCGTGAAGGTCGGTCTCCCGGAGCCGCGGTTGCGCTCGAGGTGTTTTAGCGCCTCGGCGATGATAATTTCGGACGAGTCGCCTTTGAAAGTTTCGAAGTTGCCCTTGCGACTCAGGATCGGATCGCGGTCGAAAAAATTCGTGACGGAGAGCCATTCGTCGAAACCAAACTCGCCCGGACTGTGATCGTCGGTGCCGAGAACGGGCGCACCGGGCCCGCGGAAACCGTTGAGATGCCACTTGCCGAAGTGCGCGGTCAGGTAGCCGGCGCCGCGCAGCGCCTGCGCGATGGTCTTTTCCTGACGGCGCAGCGCGAAACCGTGGTTTTCGACGCCGCAACGGTCGTTGGAGCGTCCGGTCATCACGGTCGAACGGGTGGGCGAGCAGTTCGGCGCGCCGGCATAGAAGCGATCGAAGCGCAGGCCGGCGGCGGCCAGAGCGTCGAGGTGCGGCGTCTTCAGCACCGGGTGCCGGTAGTAGCTGGTTTCACCCCAGCCCATGTCGTCGGCCATCACGAGGACGATGTGCGGGCGGGTGGTGTCAGGCGCCGCGGCAAAGGCGAGGGCGGCAGAGGCGAGAACAGGAAGGAGATAGTTGTGGGATTTCATCCTAAAAACCGCAGTTGAACCACAGAGGCACAGAGAACACAGAGGAGAAGACCAACAAATTGAGAGGAAATTCGTCCACTCTGGCGGTGAATCGCCCTTTCGGATCCTTTTCGGTGTAAACGGTCTTCTCTGTGTCCTCTGCGTCTCCGTGGTTCAATTTCAACTGCCGAATTTTGGTTCATGGTATGGAAGTCTCTTGGTCCGTGGTCCCGTCGTCCGTCGTCCGTGGTCCGTGGTCCTTTGGTCCGCGGCGCTGCCGCCTCACCACGTGCCCTTCAATCCAAGCGTCCAGAGCGAGGCGTAGTCGATGCGCGTGCGGAACCGGGCGACGGCCGGGGTGTTCGGTCCGTAGATCTTCACGTCCTCCGTTGCGTCGCCAATATTGCGGAAGTTGAAAAAGAACGCCGTCCGCTTCCACAAGGTGTATTCGCCGACGACATCGACATAGAGCCGTTTGGAGGTCCAGTTGAACGTGCCGGGTTCGATGCTGTTGCCCGCGCCGATCAGGTTGTTGCGCGACCGGCCGCGGTAATTCCAGTTCACCCGCACGTTGTACTTCGGCCGGGTCAGGCTGACGCCCCAGCTGCCACTGCGCGGAACGAAACCGGCGAAGGACACGGTGTCGTCGCCCGTCACCCGTTGGGCACTCGCATTGGCGAACACCTGCACTCCCCGCGCCCACGGCGGCAGAAACGTGAGCGCCTGCTTGTAGTTGAAATCGAGGCCTTCGGTCCGGACGGTGCCTTCCACGTTGTGGTTGGTGGCCACGTCGTAGGTGCCGAACTCCGCCGGGTCCAAGCCGTAGAGCGCGAGAAACTCCGGCGTGGGCCGGAACACCGTGCTGCCGAAGAAATTCTCGATCTGACGTCGGAAAGCGCCGACGGAAATCTGGCCGACGCCCTCGAAATAACGCTCCAGCCGCAGATTCACGGTCCGCGCGCTCCACGCCTTGATCCCGGCGTTGTTGACCGAGATTCGATTGGCCGCCGTCGGAGGATTGCTCGTATCCGGCAAGGTGACGCCGCCGGAGTATTGGCTGAAGTTGGGCCGGCCGACGGAGTGGTAGTACGAGGCGCGGGCGATCAGATTGTCGCGGACGTTGTAGCTCGCGTTCAGGCTGGGGAAGTACCGCAGGTACTCCTTCTCGGTGTGGGCCCCGCGGTCGAGGTACGTGAGCTGGGAGACGCCGAGGGCGTTAGTGGCGGGGACGATCAGCAGGGGTGCGCCGGTCGCGCTGCGGAGAATCTGGCCGCTGGCGTTGCGTTGATAATTCCGCGTCGCGTCGCTCAGCAGGCCTTCGCCCTGGGCGTTCGTCTGCTCGGCGCGGACTCCGCCGACCAGCTTCAACCGGTTTTGCAGCAGGCCCACATCGCCCCGGAGGTAGAGGGAAGAAATGATCTCCTCGGAATGCTTCGAGGCGGTCACCAGGTTGCGATAAAATGTGTTTTCGTTCCGGGTGAAGTGAGTCGGGTTGGCCACCGAGTACTCGTAGATCTTGCGGTTGCTGGGGGTCTCGAGTCTTGGAAAACCAAACGGCAGGATCCGTTGCGAGTAGATCGGATCGAAGAACGGCACCGGGCTGTCGTCGCCGCCCGAGGGCGCCGTGCTGGCGACACCATCCCGGCCCACGAAGTTGCTGGTCCGGGTGCCGCCCCGGTTGTCCCGGATGGCCTGCCGGACATCAAATCCGGTCTTCAACGTGAAGGCAACGCGCGTGTAGAAATCGCGGCGCAGGCTGCCGTACGCCGACTTCTGCCGGTCGATGTTGGTGTCGACCTGGGTCGCGGCCGAAACCATCGAATAGGTCGAAAGCGAAAACGGGTCGACTCCGGCGCCGGTCGGGCCATCCCGTACCGTGATTTCGTTGGGCCGCAGATAAAAATTGTCCTTGAACGCGATCGTCACGTTCGACCGCTGCATGACGACATTGCGGAAGTACCCTTGTTCGGTGTCGGGATTGCCGTCGTCCTGCAGGGAATACCCCACGCCGCCATCCGCCTTCCACACGGGCCCGTCGTGTCGCCAGACCATGGTGGGCATGCGGGTCCGGTTGAAACGATTGCGTTCCGCATGGCTCGATTGCAGGACGCCCGCCCCTGGCGTCCCCTGGGTCGAGGTCGTCGCGAAATCACCCGGGCGGACACCGCCGACGTTGAAGTTGACGCTGGACACGATGTACTGGCCGTCGAATGAGGAGTATTGAAAGCCGAAGGTCACGCGGTCGTACGCGGAGAGTTTGAGATCGATGCTGCCGCCGACGGAGCGGCGGGTTGTAACCTTCGGGGCGTCCTGCACCTGGTACTGCGTAAGGTATGGGTTGCCGACCGTGGTGTGCGGAAACGTGGTGCCGTTGGTGGCGGTTTGAATCCCGCGCCATTGCACGTTCTGGCTGTTATCCTGCGGCGAATAGTTCGTCGAGGTGCCGGCGGAGAGGGTGAAGCCAAAGCGCTTGTTGACCGGCGCCACATAGGCAAAATCGAAACCCGGATGCACATTGCGCGTCGCGCTCGGCTTGGGCCCCGGCACCTTTTTGAAATCCCGCGCATTGTCGCGCATGATCACATACACGCTGGCGTTGAGGAGCGGTTTCACGCGCTCGAATGAACTCCGCGGCACCATGTTGACCGAACCGGCCAGAGCCGATCCCTGCGACTCCGGCGTCGGCGAGTACGATACCTCGATCCGCGACAGGTTGTTGATCGAAATCATGTCGGACGCCACGGAGCGACCGGTGGCGTTGCCGGGGGCCGAGGCGATGCTGAAGCCGTCCAAGGTGACGGGCACGTTGTCCGCCGGCACGCCGTTGATGGAAATATCGCGGGCGTTGCCTCCGGTGTAGTCGATGGTGATGCCCGGAAGAAATTTCAGGAACTCCGCGGCATTGCCCTCGGCGACGTTGCCAAATTCATCGGTCGAAAGGACGTTCTTGATGTTCGAGGCGAAGCGTTGCTCGTTGATCGCGAGGGCCGAGGCTTCCATCTCGCGACTCGTCACCACGCGGAATTCGTCGAGCTTCACAATCGCGCCGTCTGGTTTGGCGTCGGCGCTGGAGAGCGTGATGTCGTGTGGCACCGACCGACCCGCGGGCACGATCACGGCGCGGGTTTGCGGCGGCAGGCCGGTGTAGAAGGCCGTCACGCGGACGGAGCCCGCCGGCACGTTGGTCAACCGATAGAAGCCGTCGCCATCGGTGAGGGTTGCCAGCGACGTGCCCTCGACCGTTACCCGCGCGCTCACCACGTACTCACCACTGCGGGCGCTCAGTACGCGACCTTCGATGCTGCCGACCGCCGCGACCTGGGCGCCGGCCGGCAGGGCCAGGCCGAGCAGGAGCAGGGACGTGAGAAAACGGCGGGCGCACGTATGAATCGGGTTCAGGATGTTCATGGTAGTTCCGGGCGAGGAGGGCTTGGGGGAGGAGAAGCCTGCTGCGCGGCGAGTATGGTCTGCGAGGTGCCGGGCGGAATTTGAATGAGCGGACGAGACGGAGCAGTAGCGAAACAGAGGCTCGATCGCCAGCGTTTTCATCTCCCGCAGATTCAGAAAGGCCACAGATGCTCGCCGTACGCTCTCCCATCAGCCCGTTGGGGCCAGCGGGCTCCACCGCTCGTTGCATCGTTGGCTAAAGCAGAAAGCAGATCGTCTGCGGTCTTTCTGAATCTGCGGGAGGTCAAACTCAGTTCGTGCCGGCTTATTGCTGGCGCCGCCGGAACCTTGACGCGCACACGTCCGCGGCCGACGCTGCGGTCAGCAGCGCCATTCCGGCGCCCGCCCGATGTTACCCCCTCCTATGAATCGCGTCATCTTCCTGCTTGGTCTCGTTCTCCTCACCGCTCCGGCCCGGGCGGATTTTCGCGCCGGCGCGCACGCGCAGGACATTTCGCCGACCCGATTTCCGTCGCCGGTCAATGGCGGCATGAAGGGCAACTTCGCCCAGGGCGTGGCGGATCCGATGCAGGCGCGCGTGCTCGCGCTCCACGATGGCAAGCGCGCGCTCGTCTTCTGTGTCGTCGATGCGTGCATGATTTCCCGCGAGATTTGCGAGGCGGCGAAGCGGATTGTCGAAAGCGAGTCGGGACTGCGCCGGCAGGACATTCTCATCTCCGCCACGCACACGCACTCGGCTGCGACGATGACGGCGGTGTTTCAAAGCGATCCTGATCCGGAGTACACGCGCGCCCTGCCGGCGATGTTGGCGAAGGGCATTTTGCAGGCGCTGAAGAATCTGGAACCGGCGGAGGTTGGCTGGGCCTTTGGCAGCGATCCCGCGCAGGTCTTCAACCGGCGGTGGTATGTGAAAGCCGGGGCCGATTACGAGAATCCCTTTGGCAGCAAGGCCGACCGGGCGTGGATGAACCCGGGGCAGGCGAATCCGAAGGCCTCGATCCCCGCCGGTCCGGTCGATCCGGATGTCGCGGTGCTCATGGTGCGCGGCGCCGCCGACCATCGGCCGATCGGGCTGCTGGCGAATTACAGTCTGCATTATGTCGGCGGCAATCCGGCGATCAGCGCGGACTATTTCGGGGAATTCGCGCGGGAAATGGCGCTGCGCCTGAAGGCGAACGATGCCCGCTACGACGGCAAGCCGGCGTTTGTCGGCATCATGTCGAACGGCACGAGCGGCAACATCAACAACGTGAATTTTGCCGTGCCGATCCGGCCGAAGCGCGCGGCGGGCGAGCAAATCAAGGTGGTCGCCCGCAGTGTGGCGGACGCGGCGATGAGCGCCTGCGAAGCGATCAAGTGGCAGACTGGGACGAGGATCGAGACGGAGGAGACGGAGCTGCGGCTGGGCGTGCGCAAGGGGACTCCGGAGGAACTGGCGCAGGCGAAACAAATTCTCGCCACGGTGCCGAAGGACAAGGACGGGCAGTGGGGCGACCGCAAGGCGATCTATGCGCGCGAGACGGTCAAGCTGGCCGATTTTCCCGACACGGTGCCGCTGACCCTGCAGGTGCATCGCATCGGGAATCTCAGCGTGGGCGCGATTCCGTGCGAAGTATTTGTCGAAATCGGCCTGCGGCTGAAACGCACGACGCCCTTCGAGCGCCATTTCACAATCTCACTCGCGAACGGTTACGATGGTTATCTGCCCACCGAAGAGCATCACGCGCTGGGTGGCTACGAAACCTGGCGCGCGCGCAGCAGCTACCTGGAAGTGGAGGCCGCCGGAAAAATCACGCGGCGGCTCGAGGAGATGCTGGGCGCGCTCCAAGCGCGCGCTGCGCGGTGACTGCGGCGCCCGGCGCCAGACGTTTCAGGCGCAGTAGACGCCGCCGTTGATGTCGAGGGTGGCCCCGGTGATGAAGCCGTCGAACTCGCTGGCGAGAAAAACCGCGGCGCGGGCGATGTCGTCGGCGTTGCCGCCGCGGCCCAGCGGAATGCCCGCGACCGTGGCCCGGACGGATTCGGCACTCGTGTGGGTGTTGTGAAAACTGGTGCCGAGGATGAGTCCGGGAGCGAGGGCGTTGACGCGGATGCCTTGCGGCCCGAGTTCCGAGGAGAGGGCTCGGGTAAAGGTCAGCACGGCACCCTTCGACGTGGAGTAGGCGAGCGAGCCGGCGTGCCCGCCCTTGCGGCCGGCGAGCGATGAAAGGTTGACGATCGCGGCGCCGCCGCCGGTTTTGGCGGCGGCCGCCAGATGGGGTACGGCGGCGCGGGTGACCCGGCGCAGGCTGCCGAGGTTGAGCGACATCGTCTCGGCCCAAAAATCGTCGTCGGCCTCGGCCAACGAGCGGCGGGCGATGAGCGAACCGGCGTTGTTGATCAGCACGTCGAGCCCGCCCAGAAACGCCACAGCCTCCGCGACGAGTCGCTCGCACTCCTCGGTGGTGGTGAGATCGGCGCTGGCGCTGCCGGAGCGGCGGCCGAGTGTGACGGCCTCCTGGCCGAGGGCGCGGGCGGCGTCGGCGCTGCTTCGGTAGTGGACAAAGACATCGCAGCCCGCGCGCAGCAGGTGCCGGCTGATGGCGAGACCGATGCCCTGCGCGCCGGCGGTCACGAGCACGCGTTTGTTGAGAAGTTTGTTCATGAAGAGGATAAAACCGTTTCACAGAGACACGGAGACACAGAGGAAGACAACAGGCTTTTGGTTTTCCCGCGTGCGGCTTCCAGCCACAGCATTTGCACAGAAGGCAACCAAGAGAACGAAGAGTCGTGCGCCTTTGCTCCCTTCGTTTGCTTCGTTGCCTTCTGTGCAATCTCGGAGGAGAAAGAGGCTGAAAATTTTTCCGACCCCATCTTTCTGCCAAAAGATTGGGGGGGGTGGACCAATCCCCAACCAAGACGGAGTGGCAGGAAGATTAAGGGCAGGAAAATTGCCGGAAATACCCGGTCGCCTCCGGCGAGCAATCTTCCTGCCGATTTTCTTGGTGGCGCCGTGCATTGTAATACTCGGCTGGTTTGAATCGCAAACAATGCGGTTGTGCTGCGTCGCCTTGGGATCTTTGCGATCAAACTCTTTTGGCTGTTCCTGTGGCTTGCCCGCTGCAGGAGGGTTGCCCTTCGACTCCGCTCAGGGCCTTGAGCTTGTCGAAACGGCTTGAGCTTGTCGAAACGGCTTGAGCCTGCCGAAACGGCGGCCCTCGTGCCGCGTTGGAAATATCCGAATTAGGTTCTTCGGCGGCCGGGCCACGTCTGCGGGCGCGTCCAGAAGGCGTCGGTGCGACCGCCGTAATATTCGTCGAGCACGCGATCCATCACGGCGGACGTGCGGCGCGCGGATTCGCCGGTGCTGGGGCACGAGCCGCGGCCGAGCAGATCGTCGACGACACTTTGGATCAGCGGCTGGGCGACGTGGGGCGGATTGGGCATGTCGAAGTGTTCGACGCCGCGCGCGGTTTCGAAACGCACGGGATCGTTCGCATAAAAGTTAATCGCGAGGCGGCCGGTGGTGCCGGAGAACTCGAGCGTGTCGTCTTTGGCGAGGCTGGCGAAGTTCCACGAGGCGGAACCGGGCACGCCGGCGGCGGTGCGAAAGGTCATCGCGATGGCGTCCTCGACCTCATAGGGTGAGGCGAGGCGCGCGGCGCAGCCGCGGGTGTCCTGCAGCGGGCCGCCGCAGAAATCGAGGAAGTCGAGCAGGTGCGAGCCGAGGTCGAGAAAAAGGCCGCCGCCGGCGTTGGCCGCGGAGACGCGCCAGGCGCCCGTGGCGGGGTCGGCGTTGACGGGGGTGGGGGAGGCGAGCCGGTAAGTGATGCCGGTGAGGGTGCCGATGGCGCCATCTGCGAGCAGGTCGCGCACTTTCAGGAAACGCGGCAGGGCGCGGCGATAGTAGGCGACGAAGAGTTTTTGTTTCGCGGCGGCGAAGGCGGAGATCATCGCGTCGCATTCGGGCGTGTGGCGCGCCATCGGTTTTTCGACATGGCAGGGTTTGCCCGCGGCGGCGGCGAGCAGGGCGCCGTCGACATGCGCGCCGGGTGGCGTGGCGACATAGACGGCGTCGACCTCGGGATCATGCACGAGCGCGCGGGCGTCGTCGTACCAGCGGGGCACGCCGTGGCGACGCGCGTAGTCGGCGGCGAGGGTGCCGTTGCGTCGCATGACGGCGACGAGTTGGGAGCCGCGGGCTTTTTGAAAACCCGGGCCGCTTTTTACCTCGGTGACATCGCCGCAGCCGATGATGCCCCAGCGGATGACGTCGGATTTCATGCGACGAGCGAACGGGAAGTGGTTGGGTGGAGCAAGCCCGCGGCGGGGGGCAACAGGATCGTCATTCCCCCGCCAGCATTCGCCTGCGTCATCAGGCCGGGCCGATGCGCGTTGTCGCCTGGCAGCGGTGAACCGGCTAAACTGCCTTGGTAGGGGCTTGGGCACGAACCGCCAATCCGTTTGGCAGGAAAATTGAGGGCAGGAAGATTCTGGCCGCCGGGGCTTGGGAATTTTCCTGCCCGAAATTTTCCTGCCTCCCTCGGTCTGGGCGGAACACCGCGGCGAAGGTTTTCCCTGAGAAATTCGCCATCCTGCGGCGGGCGAATCTCCGACCAAGAAGCAGCGGACCCGATCCGGGCGCTTGGAAAGCGCCCCTCCCGCGCCCCTCCGTCAGCCACTTGACTTGCGCCGGGCCGACAACGGGGGACGCGATCCCGGAAAAAAGAAAAGGCGGCCGCAAAGGCCGCCTTGCTGGTGGGGGAGCGCGAGTGGCTCGCGACCCCGGATCAGTTCGTGACGTCGGAGGTCGCGCTCTGTTTGCGGATGCCCTCGTAGACCTTGTACCATTCCTTCTGCGCGTCGCTGCCGGCGTAGTCCTTCAGCGCTTGTTCGCTGGCGAACTCCATCACGAAGATGTGGGCCTTGCCCGATTGGTTCTTGATCGTGCGGGTCCAGACGCGGGTGACGCCGCTGTATTTCGCCGGCAATTGCTGGACGCCATCGGCGGCCGCCTTGATCTGTTCGGCGGTGGTGCCTTCTTTGAAGTCGACCGTAACCACGTGGATCACGGTTTTCGGCGCGGTCTCGGACGAGGCTTGAGCCTTCTTGGCTTTCTTCTTTTCTTTTGGTTCCGCCTGGGCGGAGGCCGTCGCGGCGCTGAAGGCGACGAGACCGATGGTGAGGAGGGTGAGGATTAGTTTTTTCATGGGAGGGATGGAATTGAGAGGTGGCATATCGGCGCGGAATCGCGTGTCGTCAAGCGTTGTCGGGTCAGAACCCGGGAGGGTCAGAACCGACCCTCGAGGCTGAGCGTGATGGTTGTACCCTGGAGCCGGATCTGGTTCACTTGATCGTGCGTGCCGCGATAATAGCGCTGCGGCTCGTTGAAGAGATTTTGCACGCCGAGGTTGACCGTCATGCTGCGCGGGAGGTTGTAGCGCAGGTTCACGTTGAACAGGTTGCGCGGCATCATGTAGACGTTGCGCGAAGGGTTGGTGAGGTCGAACGCGCCCCGGATGTTTTCATCCGTATAATTGTAACTGACCGACACGCCAAACCTGCTCTTGTAGTCCCAGCTCAGGTTCGCGTTCGCCGTGAAGGGAATGAAGCCGTTCACCTGGTCGGTCGTCAGATAGACACCCGCCCTGCCGTAGTCGCCGTGCGCCATGAGCCTTGTGAAATTGCCCGAGAACCGAAGTGTCCGCAACAAACCGGGGAGAAAGCGGAACTGCTGCACATATTCGACTTCCCAGCCCTGCGTGAACGCCGAGCCGGCGTTGGAATTGGCGAGGATCTCGAAGCCCTCGTAGAGGCCGTTGAAGCCGTTGTCCGCGCCGATCTCGACGATGCCGATCGGCTGGTTGCCGCGGACGTAGTCGTCGATGCGCTTGTGGAACTAGCCGACTTTGAGGTAGCTGGCGGTGCCGAAGTTGTATTCGGCGGCAAAGTCCCAGTTCTTGGCCTTGGTGGGCTTCAGCTCGGGGTTGCCGAAGGTGATGGTCTGCGCGGTCTCGTTGATGCCGAGCCCCGTCACGGCGTTGGCGAGAGAGGGGCGGGCCATGCCGGTGCTCCAGCCGGCGCGCAGGCGGAGATTACGCGTGAGATCATACCACGTGTGCATGCTGGGGAAGTTCTCGGTGTATTCGCCGGCGTTCTTGACGGGGTTGTTGTAGTCGCGGAGCGCGGAGCCGAGCGGGTCGGTGAACTGCGGGCCACCCGCCGCATTGCTTGTAAGCGTGCGTGCGCGGACGTTGACGCGGCCGACCGTCAGCGTGTTTTCGCTGCGAAGGCCGCCGAGGTAGCCGAAGCGGGCGATCTTGCCGCTCAGCATGCCGTAGTAGCCGGTGATGATCTCTTGGGTGCGGTTGGTGTTTTGGATGCGATTCTGGTGGTAGAAATACATGTCCTCCTCCCAGAGCGTCGGATCGACGAGGCGGCCGTTGTTGTAGAACTGCGCGCCTTCCCAATACGGGAGGTTGCGGCCGGTCTTCAGCTTGTCCCACGTCACGAAGTTCGGGATGTTGGGCAGCGCGTTGCGGCCGATATAGCTCCAGCGGCGACCGGCGCGGTAGAGCTCGACCTTGTGGTCGCGGATGGAGTAGCCGGTCTTGAGGAAAGACGGGTATTGCTCGAAGAACGGCAGGCGGTAGCGCACATTGCCGCGCAGCTCGCGGATGAGGTCCACGTCGAGGTTGCCGGAGCCGGTGCTGAGGCCGTTGACGGTCGGACGCCAGTTGTTGGGGTTGGTGAAATCGAGGCCGCCGTTCTGGATGAAGCGCGGGTAGAGATCGTCCTGCGTGCGGTCGAGGATCCAGCCCACGCCGGTGACGCCGCCGGGCCCGACGATATTGTCGATGGGATCGATGGCCGTACCCGCGACGCTGTTACGGCGGCCGTTGGGCCCGATGAGCGGGATGTTGCCGATGCGGTTGGTGAGCGACGCCTCGTTGCCGAGCGTGCGGTAGCGCGTGCGGCTCCAGAGCGCGGCCCAGTCGAACTCAAAGCGGCCGCGAGTGTGCTCGCCGCCGGCATCGATGTGGCGCAGGCGCTGGTCGCGCTGGATGTTGGTCGTGCCCTGGTCCATGAGGGCGGGGTTGGTGGTGCCGGAGGTGGGGCTGGCCGCAGTGGCGGCAGTCGGAACCGCACGGACAACTGTGATCCGATCGGTGAAACCGGGAACAACTCCGCTCGGCACGACCTGCCCGGTGATGAAGGTCGTGTTTGTGAAGTTGTTGGGCACCGTGGTCTGGCTGCCGGCAAACGCGCGCATGTTGTATTGGCGGCGCATCGGCTCGGGGGCGTTGTTGACGACGATGTTCAGCTTGAAGAGGTCGTTGGCCGAGAGCCGGTAGTCCCACTTGGTGCTGATGCTGCGCTGCTTTCTGACGTTGAAATTATCCCGCGTGCGATAGTCCCAAAGATAAGCGGGCTGGCTGTTCGTTTGCTGGAAATCGCGGTTGGTCTCGTAAACCCCGAAGGCGTTTTCGGTGTAGAAACCGTTGACCGACACCGCGAGGTTTTCCCGCTCGGCCCCGAAGATCGCGAACTTCTCCGTGTATTGGACGTTAAACAGGGCGTGATTGCGGTGTTGCTCGCGCATCGGCACCTGCTCGGTGAACGAGGGCGCGGTGCGATACTGGAAGTTGTAGACCAGGCGGCGCTTCTCGCGCATGGAGAGAGGCGAACGGGTTTTGAAGTTCACGCCGCCGCCGAGCGAATCCACCGCGCGATCAGGGGTCTGACCCTTGGTGAGCTCGAGCGACTCGAACATGGCCCCGGTGAAGGCCGTCATGCGCGTCGTGCGGTTCTGCGCGCTAAACGACGACATGCCGCCGCCGTCGATTGTGATGGAGGTGGTGCCGGTGCCCATGCCGCGGACGCTGATTTGCTCGACCACCTCGTCACCGGGGTCGCCGAACGTCACGCCGGGCAGCCGGATGGCGAGTTCGGTCGCGTTCATGTTGGGCAAGTCCACCAGCGCGTCCATCGACGCCACACTCTTCAAATTGTCCGCATTGCGTTGCTGCGTGATTGCCGCCGACTGACCTTCTTTCTCACTGGCGACCTTGAACGCATCGAGCATCAGGATGGTGCTGCTCATCACAAAATCCCGCGCCACCGACTGGCCGGCACTGACCAGCACCGTGCTTTGTTGCAGGTCGAGGCCCGTGTAGGTTACGACGACCTCATGCGTGCCCGGCGGCACATTGAGCAAATAGCGGCCGGTGTTGTCGACGAGCGCGCTGAGGGCGAGTGCGGGGATTTCGACTCGCGCGCCAATCAGGCCGTTGCCGGTGGTCTTGTTGGTGACGATACCGCTGACGATGCCCTTGGCACCGGTGGTATTATCCGCGGCGCGAGCGACCGGGATCGACATCAGGACGGCTGCCGCGAGCGCGGCGAGGGCGGTTTGGACAAGACGCTCCGATAGGAAACGGACGGAGCGGCGGTTTGCAGTAATGGTAGTCATAGTCAGGGGTTTTGGAGGGCGAAAACTGTGCCCGCGACCGAAATCAGTGGTCCAAGGGGGCGTGGAATCTGAAAAAGTGCTGGGAACGTGAGCCGGTGCAAGGTCTATTCCGGGCGATTCGCCCACATCGGTGGGCTGGCTGCGACTTTGTCGGGCACTTAGGGTGTTTTGGCTCGACTTTCTTAGGGAATGTATTGGGCTCGCAAACTTTTCCCCGGCGGGCAGTCGCCGTACCTTTTCAATCAACAGCACACATGACTAGCAAACGAAACATCCCGACCCGCCGTTTCATCAAGCCATCGTATACTTTTCTGATCGAAAAGAAGCGTGATGGCGGTGAGTTTACTCAAGAAGAAATTCGCTACATCATTGACAGCACGCTGGATGGAGAAATGCCCCGGCACCAGCTGGCAGCCCTGGCGATGGCGATCTATTTCAGCGGCATGTCTGCCCAGGAAACGGCAGACCTCACTGAGGAGATGATGCTTTCGGGAGATGTCATCGACCTTTCGCATATCGCGAAACCGAAAATCGACAAGTACTCGACCGGAGGCGTGGGTGACAAAACCTCGCTCGTTCTCGTCCCGCTTGCAATGGCCTCGGGCGTGGTGGTGCCGATGATGTGCGGGGTAGAGCACGACTACCTCATCAATACCTTGGAGAAACTCGCGGCGATCCCGGGGTTCAAGAGTCATCAGACGAATGAGCAATTCGCTTCCCAACTCGCCCGCATTGGCGGTGCGATTGTGGAACAGACGGCGGAATTGGCCCCGGCCGACGCCAAGTTCTACGAGCTCCGCAAGGAAACCGGCACGATTCCCAGTCTCCCGCTGATCACCGGCAGCGTGCTCTCAAAGAAGCTGGCGGAGGGTTCCGAAGGCCTGGTGATCGACGTGAAATGGGGCAACGGATCGTTCATCAAGGACTTGGAGCAGGCGAAGCAACTGGCGCGTTCGATGACGCGGGTGGGCCGATCGATGAAGCGGCGCTGTGTTGCTCTCGTAACCGACATGAATCAGCCGCTCGGCGACACCGTCGGCACGGCGCTTGAAGTCAAGGAAGCCATCCAGCTCCTCAAGGGCGGCGGCCCGGAAGACATGAAGGAACTGGTGCTCAAGCTCGGCATGGAAATCGTCCGGCTGGCGGGCGTCGCCGGTTCGACGCTTTCCGCCAAGCAGACGGTGCAGCGTCACCTTACCGATGGATCGGCTCTTGAGAAGCTCAAGGATCTGGTCCGGGCGCAGGGCGGTGACGCCTCTTACATTGATCACCCGGAGAAATTCACACCGGCGCGTCACATTCGGAAATTGCCGGCGCCCAAGCGTGGTTATGTCCACACGATCAATGCCGCCATGATCGCCCGGGGCGTGCATTTGCTGGGCGCGGGGAAGGATGACCACCATTCGAAGGTGGATCACGCCGTGGGCGTTTCTGAAATCAGGAAGGTCGGCACCCAGGTCAAACAGGGTGAGCCGCTGATGATGATTCACTATAACGACGAGGCGAAACTCGAGCAGGCCCTGGAGTATTTCAAGAACGCCTATCGCCTCGCGCCGAAACGTCCGACCCCGCCGCCGTTGATCGTCGAACGCGTGGCTTAGGAAATCGCCGCGCGATTTCCTGATCGTCGCGCCAGCCGCGACGGCGGAAGCAACCAGGCCGACCGGATTCCGGCCGGCCTGATTGCTGTTCGGAAAAAATTGCCCGGGCGCCGGCGTGCGGTTCATGGTGAGGAATGTCTGACCTGCTGCCCACGGAAAAGCCGGAGAAAACGCCGGCGCCCAACGTTGATCGCTCCCTGTGGCCCCGGCCGTGGGCGCAGCTCAAGTATTTCACCTTCCAGCCGGCGATCTTTCCCCGGCTGCTTGGCCACGTGTCGCCGGATGCGCGACCCGGCGATTTCGTCAATGTCTACGACAAGAACGGCAATCTCACCGGGGGCGGCCTTTTCAATCCGCGGGCGAAGATTCCGCTGCGCGTGGTCTGTCACTCGACCGAGCCGGTCACCGAGGCGTATTTCGCAGGGGCCATCCGGCGGGCGGTGGCGTTGCGCCGTGAGCTCTTCAAGCTCGACGAGACGACCGATGCCTATCGGCTGATCAATTCCGATGGCGATGGAATGAGCGGTCTCACCATCGACCGGTATGGCGACACGTTGCTATGCGAAATCTACAGCCTGGGCATCGCGCGGCGCCTGCCGCAATGGCTGCCGCTGTTGCACGAGCTGGCGGGCACTCGGTTCGCGCGGGTGCAGGTGGATCATGATTTGGGAAGCCTCGAGGGGATCAAGCCGTCGATCTTTAACGAAACCAATGCGGCCGCGCCCGATGCCGTGAAGATTCGCGAACACGGCGTGCGTTACGAGGTCGACTTCGCGGAGGGGCACAAGACCGGCTTTTTTTGCGATCAACGCGACAACCGCCGGGCAATCACCCGGTTTACCCGGGACGCCCGGGTCCTCGACCTGTGCTGTTACACCGGGGGCTTTTCGCTCAATGCCAAAGTCGCCGGCGGTGCCGCCGACGTGACGAGTGTCGATCTCGATGAGGCCGCGATTGCGCAGGCCAGGCGCAATGCCAATCTCAACCAGGCCCGTCTGAAGTTTGTCCACGCCGATGCCTTTGCCTATGCCCGGCAGATGCAGACCAACGGGGAAAAATGGGATGTGGTCATGCTCGACCCGCCGAAATTTATTTTTACGCGGGATGAGCACGGCAACTGGGAGGGGCGCCAGAAGTATGAGGATCTCAACCTGCTCGCGATCTCGCTGGTGAAGCCGGGTGGGGTGTTCGTGACATGTTCGTGCTCGGGTTTGCTGACCTTGGAGGATTTTGAGGCACATGTGATCAAGGCGGCCCATCGCCAAAACCGGCGCCTGCAATTCTTCGACCGCACCGGGCCGGGGCCCGACCACCCGGTGTATTCCAATTGTCTGGAAAGTCGCTACCTCAAGGTGCTTTGGGCGCGGGTGGTGTGATTTCGAATGGCCCGGCCCGATGAAAATCACGTAAGTTCGGAATTGCTGTGAGGACGGAGGTCACGTAAGTATTTTGGCGAAACCATGCCGTCCCTGACTGCCCTCAGCCTGAGAATCTGCTGCATGGCGGTGACGCTGCTGTTTGCGGTCGCATCTGCCGCGGAACCGGCGTCATCGCTTGTCGGGTCGAACCGTGAGCAGGTGGTGCGGAAAAAAGGCGAACCCCGGAGTCAGATTGCGGTGGGCAATCGAGTCATCATGCTTTACGCCCGGGAGCGGGTCGTGCTGCGCGACGGTCTCGTGGTGGAAGTCGAGCAGGTGCAGGCGGAGCCCGTGCGGCGTGCGCCGCCACCCCCGGTTGTTCCAACTCCGCCGGCGGGTGCGGCGGTCGCCGCCGAACCGGCGACGGCGCCTGCAACGGTGGTGGCAGCGGCGACTCCCCCGCCGGCTAATCCGGGGTTGCCACCGCCGCCAGCGGCTTCACCTCCCGCAGTAACAACCGACACAGCGGCCAATGCGGCGCAACCATCGGACCCGGCGGCGCCCAAGGCCGAGACCCCGCCGGAGCCCAAGCTGGAGATCAAGTTGGTCCGGCCGCCGTCCGCCAATGCTCCGCGACCGCAGGCGAAGAAAGATGTCACGGTGGTGGCCCCGCAGCCGAAGCCGGCTCCGACTCCGGAGGCGGCACCACCACTGCCGGATGCAACTGCTCCCTTCGGGCCCGCTCGTCCGATCGCCGCCTCGTCGCCAGCGGCCACGCCGCCCGCACTGCCGGCGTCGATGGCTCACCGGTCAGTCACGTCGCCGACCAAAAGCCCGGAAAAGGTCACGAGTCAGGCGGTCGTGCCGCCGGTGATGGAAGAAGAGGAAAAGACGGAAGCTGATCTGGCTGCCGCGGCGGCGGAAAAAAAAGCAAAAAGAATCAAGGCATCCCGCCGGCGACTGGATGCGACTCTCGACACGGACGAACCAGCCATCGTGGAGAGCGTTTTTTCGACTCAGACCTACGTGATCGCGTTTGCCACCATCATCGGCAGCATTGGTTTTCTCGTTTGGCGCAGCAAGCAGCGCCGGTTGGAACTGGAGGCGACCGCGGTCTCGCACGTGCCATTTAACGCTCCGATTTCCAGCACTGACAGCGGCGCGGCTAAGTTTGCGGCCGAGATGATCACCAAGCTCGAATGGAAGCGATTCGAGGAGCTCGTCGAAGCCTATTACATCAAGACGGGAGTGGTGGCCGTGCGCACCAAGTCCGGTCCGGTCAGTCCGGTCCACATCAAGATCTCATGGAAGGGCGAACCGCGACCCTTCGCCTGCGTGCACTGCATCGCCCACCCGGTTGGATTGATTGAGGTGAAGCCGCTCCAGGAACTTTATACCGTGCTCGCCGCGGATGACATCCGGCGCGGTTACGTCGTCACCACCGGCCGTTTTGGGGTCGCGGCGCGTGATTTCGCCGAGGAGAAACATCTGACGTTGTTGCCGGGTGATATCTTCCTTGAGAAACTCAACGCGCTTCCCGACACCGCGCGATCCGAGATCATGCAGGCCATCACCACCGGCGACTCTTCGACCCCGTCGTGCCCGAAGTGCGACGCCAAGATGGTTCGGACGAAGGACGACCCCCCGGTCTGGCGTTGCGCCAGCCATTCCGATTTCTCGCTTCCGGTGTGAGATTAGCCCGAACTCCGACCCGGTCGGAATTCGCTTTGCCTGGGACAATCTCTCGCGTCAAACGCGACCGAGATACGTGCCATCAATGGTGCTCACCTTGATGGCTTCGCCTTCCTTGATGAAAAGCGGCACCTGGATGATCAGGCCGGTCTCGAGCTTGGCGGGTTTCTGCACATTGCTCGCCGTGTCGCCCTTTACGCCGTCGGCTGATTCGATGACCTTCAGCGAAACGGTCGAGGGCAGGTCGACCGACAGTGGGCGCTCTTCGACAAAGAGGATGTCAACTTTGCCGCCGGGAGCCAGGTAGTTCTTGATGTCACCGAGCTGGGTTTCGGTGAGCTCAATCTGCTCAAAACTCTCCGGATCCATGAAGGCAAAAGTGCCGCGGTCGACATAGCTGAACTCCAGGGTCTTGCGGTCGGTCGCCATGACTTCGATGGTGTCGGTCGACGCGAACCGCTGGTCGAGTGCTTTTCCGTAGCGTAGATTGCGCATCTTGATCTGAACGAACGCGCGCAGATTGCCGGGAGTGCGGTGCTGGGTTTCCATGACGAGGTGTGGCTCGCCGTTGAATTTGATGACTTGGCCTCTGCGAATATCGTTGGCTGCGGGCATGACGGAAGGTCGATTCGGGTGACAGGTTTGCGTGCGGAAAAGGTCCAGAGTGAAGAAACCCGTGCGGGAGTGTCAAGGCCCGGGGCGGGAACCCGCGGGGCGGTCCGTCGCGCCAGAGGGTCACCACCGTACGGCGCCGAACTTTCCAGCTACGCGGTGCCCGCACCTCGCAATTGTACGGTTCGCGGCGGGCATCGGCACGCTGTCGGTTTGGGCCGCCCCAGGTCGCCCCATCTACGCGCTTGCGCTCGGTGCCTGTGATTTCCGAAACTGAACGCCATCCTAATGAAGCAACGCACCCTCGCGCGGGAAGTCTCCATCAAGGGCAACGCGCTCCACACCGGCGATGCCGTCACCCTCACGATGAAGCCCGCGCCCGCCGGCTCCGGCATCATCTTCCGGCGCATCGACCTGCACGGCGCGCCGGAGTTGCGGCCGCGCGTCGACCAGGTCACCGACCTCGTGCGCGCCACCACGATCCAGTCGGGTCACGCCAAGATTCACACCGTGGAACACGTGCTTAGCGCCCTGCACGGCTGCGGCATCGACAATATTGTGATTGAGATGGATGCCTCGGAACCGCCGATTCTCGACGGATCGGCGCGTCCGTTCGTAAATCTGATTCTGCAGGGTGAGCCCCTCGAGCAGGACGCCGACCGGGAGTATTTTGAGCTTGATGCGCCGATCTCGGTCACGCGCGGCAATTCTTCGATTATCGCGCTGCCGTGCGATCAGTTCAAAATTTCCTGCACGTCGGCCGACGATCGGGGGATCCACACCCAGCATCTCTCGCTGAGCATCGATCCCGATGTTTACATGACGCAGATCGCGGCGGCGCGGACCTTCACGATTTACGAGGACATCGAGGAGCTGCTGAAGCTTGGCAAGATCAAGGGCGGTTCGCTCGATTGCGCCGTGGTCATCCGGGGCGACAAGATCATCTCGAAGGAGCCGCTGCGCTTCGTGGACGAATTTGTGCGGCACAAGATTCTCGATCTGGTGGGTGACGTGATGTTGCTCGGGCTGCCGCTCAAGGCGCACTTGGTGGCCACCCGCCCCGGTCATGCGATCAATGCTGAGCTGACCAAGGCGCTCTTCGCCAAGCTGGAGGAGCGGAAGAAGGCGCCCAAGAAGAAAGCGCGCCCCGCGGCCGTGCTTCCGACCGAGACGTCGCTCGATATCCGCCGCATCCTCGACACGATTCCGCACCGCTATCCGTTCGTGATGCTCGACCGCATCGTGGAGTTCATCGGCGACGATGAACTTGTCGCGATCAAGAACGTCACGATCAACGAGCCCTATTTCATGGGGCATTTCCCCGGCAACCCGGTGATGCCCGGCGTGCTGCAGTTGGAGGCGATGGCGCAGGCCGCCGGCGTCGTGATGATTCGCCGCACCGGCAACAGCGGAAAAACCGCCTTCTTCATGAGCGCGGACAAGGTGAAGTTTCGCAAGCCGGTCCGTCCCGGCGACCAGATCATCATCAACGCGAAGATTACGAAAGTGCGCGGCGAGAAGCTCGCGGCCGCGGAGTGCAACTGCACGGTGGGTGGTCAGGTCGTGTCGTCGGCGGAGCTCATGTTTGCCATCGTCGACGAAGGCGAGGCCTAGCCCGCATGACCGCGATGATTCATCGGACCGCCATCGTTGAGACGGGGGCCGTGATCGGCCCGGAGGTTGCGATCGGCGCCTATGCGTTTGTGGGCGGAGGCGTCGTGCTCGGCGCGGGCACCTGCCTGCACCATCACGCCTCGGTCGAGGGCAATACCGTGCTGGGGGAACGGTGTGAAGTTTTTCCCTACGCGTGCATTGGCGGGAAGACGCAGGACTTGAAATTTGCCGGCGGCAATCCGGGACTGCGGATCGGCGACGACAATGTGTTCCGCGAATACGTCACGATCCACTGCGCGACGAATGACGGGGACGTGACGCGCGTGGGTTCCCACAATGTCCTGCTGGCTTCCTGTCATGTCGCCCACGACTGCGTGCTCGCGGATCACATTGTGATGAGCAACGGCGCGGTGCTCGCGGGCCACGTGACGGTCGAGCATCACGTGGTGATTGGTGGCTACGGGGGAATTCACCAATTCTGCCGCCTGGGCGCCCATGCGATGCTGTCCGCGACGGCCAAGCTCGTGCACGATCTGCCGCCCTACTTCATCGCCGATGGCACTCCGGCGGAGGTGCGGGCGATCAACCGGGTGGGGCTCGAGCGCAGCGGCTTCACGCCGGAGCAACTCGATCGGGTGAAACTGATTCACCGCCTGCTCTATCGTGACGGGCTGAATCGGACCCAGGCGCTGGAGAAGCTCGCAAATCACGCGGAAGCGGGGAGCGCGGAGTTCCAGCAGGTGTTGAACTTTGCCCGGCAGAGCGAACGCGGGCTCGCTCCGGGTTCGCGGTAGGCGGCATGATTCCCCACGCGGCGACCGCAACCGAAGGAACTTGGAAATCGGCGCAAAGATGCCCGATTCGGATGAATTCCGGCGGGCGATCGCAAAGCGCAAGGCCGGCCTTTGATCGGCCCGGCCGTGCCGGCCTCGGTGCGCCAGGAAGACCGCGGTCGGCTGCCCCTCGTCGCAGATCGGCCTACGGCACCTCGTAGACTTCGAGGAGCACGGAGCCGGTGGCACCGTTGCCGCTGCTTGCCTGCAACGTGTAGCCGCCGGGATCGAGGGTGAGATACATTGCGGCGTCGCGGCTGGAACTGCTGGCAAGCCGGAAGGCGCCGGTGCGGTCGAAGACGGTGGTGAGACGTGCGACGTCGCCAAGTCCCCACGCCTCGTTGCTGGCGATCACGGTCGTGCCTTGGTAGAGCGTGATTACCGGGCGCGGCAGCGCATCGGTCACGCCGAACGCCGCGAGCGACGGGCCCACGGCGCGCAGGAGGAAATTGCGCGGCGCCCGGCCGGCTGTGACAAAACCGGCGATCAGCGCGTCGGTCGGCGTGCTGATTCGACCGCGGGCGGCGATATTGATGATCGCGCGATCCGCGGCGGGTTCGCCCGCGGGAACGGTGGATGCGTCGATCCCCGCCACCGACGCGGAGAATTCGAACATCAGCTTGATGCCTTCTCCCACCCGCTTGCCGGTGAAGCGGCACTGCACGGAGGGACCGCCGCTGTCGAAAATCTCCACGAGCCCGTATTGCAGCATGCCCAGGAACGGCCCGGCCGTGTAGGGGCCGCCCTTGGTATTGGGATCAGCCGAGAGGGGCGCGGCGTGCATGACCACCAGCGGTGCGCCGCCGCCGGTCGCGTAGTCCGAGTTGGTGCCGTTGTCGTACGCGATCGCGTGCATGTCGCCGCCGAGCAGTGCGAGATTTCTGATGCGGTTGTCCTTGATAAAATTTGCGAGCTCGGTGCGTTCGGTCGCGTAGCCGGCCCACGAATCACTGCCGGGCGAGGCGGCTCCGATCCACGGTTCGGAAGTCAACCAGAGAATAAGCGGGAAATTCGCGTCACGCGCGCTGATGAGCTGTTGTTTGAACCACGCTTTTTGCACGAGCCCCATCCGGGTCTTGGCCGCGTTTTCCGGCATGGTTTGAGGCACCGCCGCGCTGCGCAGATCGGTCATGATGATCCGCACGCGGCCGACCGTGAAGGCCTGGCCGATGGTGACGTCGCCCACTTGCAGCGGATAGTGCGGCACATAGTCGATGTAAGCGCTGCGGGTGGCGGCGGCACCCGGGGAGGTGCTGTTGCTGTCGTCTCCGCCGGAGAAGTCGTGATCGTCCCACATATAGGCGATCGGCGCGCTCCGGAAGAGCGGCCCCTGCACCGGATGTTTGAGCGTGTTGTCGTAGGGGACGCGATAGTCCTCGGGGTTGATGGAGGTGAGATCACTGTAGTGCAGGTCGCCCGCAAACAGGATGAGCAGCGGCTCTTCGGCCATCACGGCGGCATAGGCCCGCTGATCCAGATGACGATAATCGCCATCGCCGACCAGCGCCAACTTGAACGACCCCGCGCCTTGGGGAAACGTCCGGAAGCGCCCGCGCGAAATTGGTTCCGTCCGCACGGTGCCCGCCACCTCGAGACCGTAATAATAGGCGGTGTCCGGCTCCAAGCCGCCAATGGAGAGGGCGACGGCGTTGCCGGCGACCAGCGCCGTGGTTTCGAACGCGGAAAAGACGGCGGCGCCAAGCTGGGCATTGGTGCTCACGACGAGGCGGACACGCACCCCCGGCGTCGTCAGACGCACACAAACCGTCGCGCTGGAGGAAGTCACGTTGCCGCTCCAAACGCCACTGGTCAATGGGGACGCAGTCTGGCCGCCCGCCACCGTCGCGAACACCACGAGCGCGACGAGAATGGCCGTCAGCCGTTGAACTTGGTGAGGAAGAACCATTCGCTCACAAATGAAGTCCAAGGATGGAGTGGCAAGCGTGAAGGCTGCCAGAAAGGCTGCGCGAAAGGCAAACTCAGGACGGTCGTCCCCGGAGAGCCCCGTCCGGATACATCGTGGGTCCGCGCACCGGGAAAAATCGCAGGTGCGCAAGCGCATGGTTGCAACCCGCCGCCTCGTTGTTTTGCTTGGTCAGCAGAATTCATGGGCGCATTCCGGTTCGGGCAAATGGCCAAGGTTATGATATAGGGCCACCTCCATTGCCCTATAGGTTCGGAAACCATATGAGCGTCTGGTCACCACTCGGACTTTATTGTTCAAGC
>SXGU01519115.1_pt1 | contig 39048 bp, 34 predicted proteins | sample 3174531 | NCBI WGS metagenome assembly SXGU01 (sample SAMN11356863, study PRJNA531348) | freshwater metagenome | isolation source: freshwater sample F1-140 | place: China: Fuxian Lake, Yuxi | collected 2017-12-25 | reverse complement strand
GTGGTCGAATGGCGAGTTTCCGAAGTGTCGATCAATCCGGTGTACGAGTGGGTTTTTATGAGTCGTCTAAACTGAATCCTGCAAGCTATACAAGCCATACGTTCAGACTAGACCTCATTGAGGTAGTAACACCGTTCGGCGATGGCACAAAAAGTGAGGGCACTAACCAGGAGAGTTTTCATAGGTATGCAGTCGTTTCGGAGGATGAGACTGATAGAGGAGGGATTGGTTACAGGGGATATGAAGTGGAATGCCCGGATTTTGGTGGGCGCGCCTCATTATCATCCTTGGGTTACAGGTCGAACCGACATGATTGTGAGTCGATTTGATGCAAGACAGCGACACCCGCACAAACTAGACTGCCACTGTTACGATCGTGAGGCAATTGCGTGAGAGCTGTCAGTGACATGGTTATGAAAACTTGGATTACCGTGGTTTGGGGGATCGCAGGCTTAATTTACGGACTCTCGGCAGTGTTGTTGGTGTATGACAATACGCCGCTCAACCTTCAGTTGTTCATTGTTGGCGGGGTGGCGGTTGTCGGTGCCTCGGTCGGTTGGATTTTAGGGCTGACACTGGGATTGTTCCCCAGAATGAGCCGAGCGGCAGCGCGGCGGTCCGATTAAGTCGAGGGCGGGTGGAACTGGCTTGAAGTTTAGATGGGTGGTAAGGACCTGGCTTTGGTCGGTGAATGCATTTGAGTTGCTGCCACCAAGCTAGATCGGTACAACCATGGTCACCGGCGGATCGATTCGATTCGGCGGTGCCGGATGTCCTTGAACGCATTGGTTACACCCTCAAGATCCTGTCCGGGACCCGTTTCCCGACGAGAATTCCTGAGAATTGGTCTCTCTGGGTTTGCGAGTCTGTCGCTGCCCGGGTTAATGCGCCTTCGTGCCGCCGAATTAGCGAAAACACGGAATCGATCGCGAACGGCGGTGATTCTGGTTTGGTTGCGGGGTGGAGCATCGCATTTGGAGTCTTATGATCCCAAGCCCGAGGCGCCCTCTGAATTTCGGGGGATATTTGGGCCCGTTTCGACGCGAGTGCCGGGGATGCAACTCTGCGAACTTCTGCCGTTGCATGCCAAGATTTCGGACAAATTCACCTTATTACGGTCCATGAGCCACACGGGGGGTGGTCATCCAGCAGGTTCCTTACAAATGCTGACGGGTGATTCGGATCCGCAAGACAAGGAAAAACCCATATTTCCAGACTGGATGACGGTGGCGAATTCCCTACGAGCGGACCGGACGCGATCGTTGCCAAACTATGTTGGGGTCAACCCGGTGGTGCGATACGACAATTTTACGATTGCAGGTTCGGCCTACGTGAACCCGGCTTATGGCCCGTTTGCGGTGACGGGCGATCCAAATGACCCACAGTTTGAGGTTCCCAACATTGGGCTTCAGGATGCTGGAGCAGTGGTTCGGCTCCAGGAGCGGGTTGGGTTGAAGCGACAACTGGATCGATTGAGTCGCGCAGTGGATGATTTTGGGTCGATGGGGTCGATAGACGATTTTGAAGCCCAGGCGCTAAGTTTATTGACCAGTCCATCGGCTCGTGAGGCCTTTGATTTGGGCAGGGAGCCGGCTGCTGTCCGCGATCGCTATGGGCGTCATCAATGGGGCCAGCAGTGCCTCATGGCCCGTCGGTTGGTCGAGGCTGGAGTCGAGATTATCACGACCACATTTGACGGACCGCTTTGTGGACGGGTTGGCAATTGGGATGATCACGCGGTGAATCATCATGTCTTCGATGCGTTGCGGTTCCGGATGCCGTACTTTGACCAGGCGGTTTCGGCGCTGGTGGAAGACCTCTACGCCCGGGGTTTGGATCAGTGGGTTTTAGTGGTCGTGACGGGGGAGTTCGGTCGCACACCGCGCATCGAGAGGGTGGCCAGCAGCGGTGGCGGAGTTGCCAGTGGATCTGCTGGAACGGTGCAACCCGGACGTGATCACTGGCCGCGGGCTTTTTCGCAGTTGTGGGCTGGTGGAGGAATTCAGACTGGCGGGGTCATTGGCGCCACCGACAAACGGGGTGAAGACGTGATCGAACGTCCCTGTTCGCCCGGGGATTTCCTGGCGACTATCTATCGTCATCTAGGGATTGCTGCCGATCAGATTTCCATCCCAGATTTCTCTGGCCGACCGAATTTAATCCTGCCGCGAGGCGCGCCGATTCCTGAGTTAACGGTTCACACCTAATTTGCGCCCAAGGACGATGAAACCGAACCCTCCATCGGTGAACTCCAAGGCCCGACGTCTGCATCGGCGGAAGTTTTTGGCGACGGGCATGGTGGGAATGGTAGCGACAGCCGTGGACGGCCAGGCGCCGGTTGCTGCTCCGAAGATATCGGATTCGAATGGGGCACCAGGGCTCGTGACGCCACCGTCGTCGAGTCCGAATTTGGTGGAAACCTCCTATTGGGATCGAACGGATCGGTTTGAAGAGAAGATGCGGTTGCTGGAAGCCGCGTGGCAGCGGCGGGACTATCGTGTGGCCCGGGCCTTGGCGTATTCACTGCGAACCACCTTGGTTCAAGCCGAGGCGGAGGAAGCGAGCCCTGGCCCTGCCGACTTAAGTTCGGAGCTGGCCTTGCCCATTTCGTCCCTGCCGCGGCCCTGGCGTGAATGGGCGGAAGGATGGAATTGGGTTCAAGTCTTGGAGGTTCGCGAAACGATTGGGCAGACACGAACTTGGGAGCCGGTCGAGGTTTCGATGCAAGTCGACGCGCGATCGGTTCAATCGATCCGACGTGAGATTCGGGTGGCGCGACTTGAAAATGGGAATCTAAAAGAAGTGGTCTCCCAAGTATTTGGGGAAGTCCGTCGCGGACATCTTTGGCACTGTCGTCTTTTGTTTATGGCGGATTGCCCTGCCGGGGCACGTCAGACATATCTCATCTTCTTTGGGAATTCAGATGCGGAATTGCCTCGGTACGATACCGATTTGTCGACCACAGGCGAAGGCTATGCCCTGGAAGTCGAAAATGCCCATTACAAGGCGGCATTATCGCGTCAAATGGGACAACTGGAGCGAATCACAATTAAGCGCGAACACGGGCTTGAATTGTTCTCGGGAGGGCAGGGGCATGGGGAACCTCCGGGCATCGACTGGGCTCATGATTACGTGGCGAGCGGGAATTTTCAGAAACTGCGCATCTCACTTTGGGAGACCTGTCCGGACTACGAGGTCATCCGAGGGCCATTGAGCACGCGGGTACGTCGTTCTGGGTTTCCACATTCGCCGGTGCACCCGGCATTTTCTCCGAGTCGGCTGCATGTGGACATCGAGTACCAGTTTTTTGCCGGGTTGCCTTGGTTCTACAAGATTGGGGCGATGCAGGCAGTTCGCACCTTCGATGCCGAAGCGCTGAGGGACGACGAATGGGTATTTTCGGGGCATTCCTTTACGGACACCGTGTGGATGGGTGCCGACGGACAACTCCGTGTTGGGGCTGTGGACGCGGATCAGGCCAGCAGGTTACACGCGGTGGGGTTCTTCCACCGTGACAGTTTGGACTCATTTATCGCGCTATTCCTCGAACATCGCGCTGAAGGAATTCCGGCGTTGAAGCGGGCTGGGGCTCCCACGTTATCGTACAAATGGCATGGCCAGTTGTGGAGCCGAGCGCCACTGCCGGTGAAACGAGTGCCGACTGGCGCCACACTTCACGAGAAGAATGCGTATTGGCTGGGGGCATTTCGTCCTCAGGAAGACGCTCGTCATGTCGAAGCCTTGAGACAACGATTGCTTCATCCGTTGAAGATGGTGCCAGGCGCCATAGACGGTTCGAAGGCGTCCAAGAATGGGGGGCGTTTAGCGCGGCCTGGCGAGGCGGGAGATAGTCCGATTCCCAAGAAAGTTCTGTGGGACGCATTGCGGGATTGCAAAGATGCACAGCTGTACACAGCGGATATCAATGTCGTCGATCTGGGCTTGATATGGGACATTCGGGTTCGTGGGGATGCGGTGCATGTCGTCATGGCGATGCCACATCGAGGGCGGCCTTTGATGGGTTATTTCACTCACGGATCCATCTCGGTGCATCCTACGGTGTCGGTTCCGGTGCGCGAACGGTTGCTTCAGGTGCCTGGAGTTCGCAGTGTGTCTTTCGAACAGTCTTGGCAACCCACTTGGAGCACCAATCTGCTTACCGACGAAGGGCGTCGTCGATTGGGAATGGACTCATGAAGACTTGCCAGAATCCTAACGAAGACGTGGGGTGAAATACGTCACCAGTCAATACCGCTAACGATGAACACCTCCAATCGACGTCGATTTCTGCAACATTCGGCGCTCGCAGTGGCGAGTGCAACCCGGCTGCTTGCCCAGGTTCCGGGGGAACGGCCATCACGCACGGGGACCGTGCGGATTTTGAACCCCAGGAATCGTGTGCCCGTCGGTTTGATCATTGATGATTCCACCTGCCTCGTGAACACCAACAAGTTTGCGATGCCTCAGTTTGATCAGGCGTTTGGGCATGGTGCTGCGGTTTACCATCGGAACTGGCGCGATTGGCCCAATGAGATTCCCGATGCATTTGTCCGCAAATTTGGCGAATGGTGCGCTGCGGAGGGTGTGAAGGGAAAATACAGTATTGTGCCATATCCGGCGTGTGTCGGCCGGTTGGATCGAATGCTGCCAGGTTGGACTCAGAAAGAGCTTCGAGAGTCGATCGATTTGGTTCGGACCGTGATGTTGCCCAACTGGGATATTCATCCGGAAATGGTGACCCATACTCGGGTGATCGACCTGAAAACGGGTCATCCCCACGCCGATCATTCCTTGAAGTACATGGAAAACTGGGAATGGACGACTGGTCGGAGCGCGGAAGAGATCGCCGAGTACATGGCCTATGCGTTGCGGATTCTGAAGAACATCGGGTTGCCATGCGAAGGGATCACAACCCCGGGTGGATTTGGGGGCAAGGCGTTGCCACAGTTAGCTCGGGCCACATCCTTGGCTGTGCGAGATGTCTATGGGGCGGAGATACCCCATTACTTCCGCCATTTGTTTTCGGAAGGGACTCAATCGGTTGCGCCGCGTGTGGAATACGCCTCCGGATTGGACGGTTCGGATCCGCGCTGTGTGGTTAGCATTATTGGCTGTACGGGAGATTGGACCGGGGGTTGGGACAATACCCCGCCGGGCGGTGTCGATCGTTTTATCGATCCCGATTTGGCGACGGGACGAATGGTGGACGTTATCCAGCGCGGGGAACCGGCCATGATGCTGGCGCATTGGACGGGAATGCACTGGAATGGTAAGGAGTTGGGATTCGGTGTTTTTCGGGAGGTAGTCCGTCGGTTGAAGGCTCGATTTGATCAGTTGATTTGGATGAAGCTTAGCGAGGTGTCGCGCTACTGGGCAGCGCGAGAATTGACATCCATTGAGATGCTTGAGAGTGGGGCTCGACTTCGGGCTCCTTATCGGTGTCCGGAGTTCACGTTGAGATTTCCCCCTGGAGCTAGAGGAAACCCTTCGATTCGATCTGATGGGACGCGGTCTGATCTGGTGGAAGTGTCGAACCACCGGGTGTTACGGGACGGCACCTGGTGCTGGCAGGGCCAGGATCGGATTCTGTGCTTTACGTTGCTCAAAGGGGTGAGCGAAGTGGTTTTTGGGAATTGAGACAATGGGCGATTTTTGGGGAAGAATACCCCGTCGGCGGTTGATTTGAATGTTTCATGAAACCTGGGATCTTTTCGAAGATGGGTCGATGCGCCGCCCTAATCGCGTGGTTGCTTTGGCTACCTACGATGCAGGTCGGTGCGGCATCGCGGCCGAATATTGTGTTCATTTTGGCAGATGACCTGGGTTGGGGGGATCCGGGTTGTTACAATGCTCAATCCCGAATACCGACTCCGGCGATGGATCGTTTGGCGGCGGAGGGAATGCGATTGACCGACATGCACAGTCCGTCGGCAGTTTGCACACCAACCCGATATGGCTTGATGACTGGCCGGTATGCGTGGCGGACGCGGATGAAGAGTGGCGTGCTTTGGGGATGGTCACCGCCGCTGATTGAAACCGGGCGATTGACATTGCCAGCTCTGTTGCAGTCTCGCGGTTATGTCACAGGCGGTTTTGGGAAGTGGCATTTGGGATTGGGTTGGCAGACGCGCCGAGCTTCTGAGGGACGTGATTTGGATCGATTGGGGCCAGACCCGCAAGTGGTCGATTATTCGAAGCCACTCCGGGGTGGTCCGCACACCGCAGGGTTTGATCAGTACTTCGGTATTCCTGCGTCGCTGGACATGGAACCGTATGTTTGGATTGAGGGGGCGCGTTGCGTTGAAGCACCAGTGGCTTGGACCCCAGGAGATAAGAGTCAGCGGGGCGACGGGGGTGGGTTCTATCGCCCAGGGCCAATTGCACCGGGGTTTCATGTCGGCGACGTCCTGCCGATGATCACAGACCGGGCGATTCGGTTCATTGAAGAACAGTCGACTGCGCCAGCAAAACGTCCCTTCTTTGCCTACATTCCGTTGACGTCACCGCATGACCCGTGGCTGCCTCATGCTGGGTACGTGGGTTCTTCTTCGGCGGGGCCGCGCGGCGATTTTGTCGTGCAGACTGATGCATGTCTGGCGCGTGTTTTGGGAGCGCTCGATCGGTTGAGCGTGGCGAACGATACATTGGTGGTTTTCACGAGTGACAACGGTGGACACTGGTTGCCTGCGGACATCAAAAAGACCGGGCATTTGGCGAACGGCCCATGGCGTGGCCAGAAATCCGATATTCACGAAGCCGGACATAGGGTCCCTTGTCTTGTGCGGTGGCCGGGAAAGATTACCCTTGGCTCAACGAGTGACCGGATGGTTTGCCTGGTGGATTGGATGGCGACATTGGGAGAAATTACCGGGTCCAATCTCCCAAGGAATTCGGCCGAGGACAGTTTCAGTTTCGCCTCGGTCTTGTTGGGAAAGGCAGCCGCGACGCCGGCTCGGCAATCGTTGGTTCTGCACAGTGGAAATGGTGTATTTGCTATCCGACGTGGGTCAATGAAGTTGGTGGAAGGGTTGGGAAGTGGCGGCTTCACACAGCCCGCCAAAGTGGAGCCAGTCCCAGGCGGACCGATCGGGCAACTCTACGATCTCTCCGCAGATCCGGTGGAGTCTCGCGACTTGTATTCCGGAGCCCCCGAAGTGGTGGAAAGCTTGAGCGCGGAATTAGAGGGGATTCGGAAGCGGGGACGGAGTCGTCAGTAAGCCCGTCCTTGATCAGGCAGCTTCTAATCGTCGCCAACGGCGCGCCTTGAACTCGAAACGTGGCAACAACTCGGGGGGCACAGCGTGAACGGGTACTCGGAGGGTTAGGGCGTCTTGGATGCGACGTTCCAACTGTTGGGCGCAATGGGTGTCGCCTTCGATCTCGACGAACAATTCTGGCAACGCCTTTCGAGTGTCGAGAGTCACGCGATATTCTTTAATGGAAGGGTCGGCTCGTACCAGTTCCTCCAAGGCGGACGGGTAAACGTTGACGCCGCGAACAATCACCATGTCGTCGACGCGACCTAGAATGCCGCCACGGAGCACGAGTTGTTCACCTTCCCAGTGGGCGCAGACCAAGTCTCCGGTGCGGTATCGGATGAGTGGGCTACCCGAGCGGCGGAGCGTCGTTAGGACCAGTTCCCCGGGTTCATTCTCGGGGGTAGATTCTCCGGTTATGGGATCGCAAACTTCCGAGAAAAAACTTCGGGCAAGCACTCGAAGTTGGCCTGGCTGCGACGGATCCTCATAAGTCACGGGACCCACTTCGGTCATACCGTGATGATCGAAAACTCGCGCACCGTTCCAGGCATTGCTCAGGTGTTGGCGCGTGGCTGGTTGGCTGCCGCCGGGTTCCCCGGCGACGACGATGAGGCGGAGTGCGCTGGAATTGAGTGGCAATCCATCGCGTCGACCGGTTTCGGCCAGATGCAGAGCGTAGGTTGGCGTACAGCACAAGACGGTGCATTGGTGTTCCAGGAGAACCCGAGCTCTTAAGGATGTACTCATGCCACCGCCGGCGATGCAGAGGCATCCCAAAGTTTGAGCGGCTTCGAAGGCTAGCCAAAATCCCAGGAACGGCCCGAAACTGAAGGCGAACAGCACGCGGTCTTCACGAGTGACGCCAGCGGCTCTGAGGACCTCAGCCCAATCATCGGTCATAGCGGACCAGCTATCCGGGGTATCCAACCACCGGAGAGGGTGTCCGCTGGTGCCGCTGGTTTGGTGGCATCGCGTGTAGTGTGCCAGTGGCACGCTGAGATTGGTACCATAAGGCGGATGATCCAGTTGATCGGCCACTAGTTCGGACTTGGTGGTGAAGGGGACCTGGGTCCGGAACATTTCTATCGATTCCGGGATGCCGACAACACCTGCGCCGGAGAGTTTCCGTTGATAGAATGAATTTCCCATCAACACCTGACGGAACAAGTGACGAAGCGCCTCCAGTGGAGGTAAAGGTTCGGATCCCATGAAGGACGCAGCGATGTGTGAGGCCAAATCTGCCCGAGAGATTTAAACAGTCCTAGCGTTGGGGGCAGCAGGAATCGCTGCGGTTGCAGCAGGTTTCTTCGGAGCTGGAACGGGCTTGTAGAGGGTGACCAGGCCACCGCCTAGTAACGCCAAGGCGATGCCGACATAGAACAGGGGATTGACCTTGCTGAAATCGATATCGCTTTTAGAGAGGTACATGGAAACCACGGCGTTCAGGACCGGAGCGCCGGCGAAAACGATCGACATGACGACGGTCGGCGAGCCTTTGGCACCGAATGCGAGGAGGACTCCGAAGGCACCGATGGCGCCAGCGATGCCAGCGATGAGCGACCACCAAGAACCCGAACTGGTGTAACCCGTGAAGGCGGCGCCTTTCGCCATGAGGAGTCCCAGGGGGGCGAGGACAGCGGTAAGGAAGTAAGCAATGCCAACAAACAAGAACGCTTTGTAGCGGCCATTGATCGGATCTCCCATGAGCACCTGGCCCTTATGCAGCAGGATCCCGTAAACACCCCACGTGAAAACGGTGATGAGCGTGTAGATCAACCAAGTATTGGCGGCGGGCGCGGGCGCAGAATTCATACGAGGGCGGAGAATAGGGGCACCCGGCTTTACATCAAACGGATTGTCGTGTCTCTTGGACTGAATCCAATGACGTTAATTTCCACCGGATTCAAGGTGTGCCAGGAGAATTTGTGGGTTGTGTGTTTATGTTTAGCGATGCTCACGGCTTGCACATCGCCGGGTGCGACTTCCACGTCGCCCAAGGCCATCGCGAAACGTCGATTGGAGAAGGCCGTGACGTTCGAGGCATTGCCGACCGAGTTTCAGGAGGCCGTGAACCAGGGCCACATTCGTGTCGGGATGAACTACGATGCGGTCTACATTGCCTGGGGCAAACCTGCCCAAATCCTTCAAGGGGGAGACGCTTCTGGAGAACACACCACTTGGTTGTACCACGGCACTGCCACGGACAGTTTCCATACCTGGAGGTATCGAGAGTATCCGCGCAAGGACGGCACCACCTTTCTGGATCGCACGCTGGACACGGACTACGCCTTCCGCGATTACGTCAGTGCGGAATTGAGTTTTCAGAATGGGCTGCTGCAGCGATGGAAGATGCTGCCGAAGCCTCCGGAAGGAAACTACTACGCGCCAGGTCCTTATTGAGAGCACTCAAGTCTGAATTGTAACGGGAGACACCGGCATGGCTGGTTCCCTCAAACTTCGCCGAGGTGATGCGCTAGTAGTAGAGTCAGCCTGGCTGGAGATAAGACTCGGATCGATTTTTGCTGGACCTGAATCAGGCCTTGTTTCCGGAGCTTTGCCAGCGTCCGTGAAAGGGTTTCGCTCACCGTGCCAATTTCGGAAGCTATCGACCTCTTGGTCATGCCGAGTTCGAGCATGAATGGTGCATCGGAATTGGGGTTTGGGCACCGATTGAGCAGCCAATTGGCGAGGCGTGTCTCGACATCCTTCATGGTAAGATCATCCAGCTGACCGACCAGGATCCGCAGGTGGGAGCTCATGGCCGCCAACATTCGGAGGGCAAGTTCTGGTTGGCGTTTGAGGAGTTCCAGGAACCCCGCCTTTTTCACGAGGAACACGTGGGAAGCTTCTGCGGCTCGGGCGTCTGCGGGGTAGCCGGCTTCGGTGGCGAGTGTCGCCTCAGCGAATGATTCTCCAGCGCGGAAGACATGAATCACCTGTTCTTTGCCCGTCGCACTCACCCGGTGAACGTTGATGGCACCTTTTTGGACAAGATAGAAACCTTGGGAGGATTCGCCTTCATGAAACAGGTATTCGCCGCGGGCTAGAATTCGGACGGAAACCTGAAGGGCGATATTCTGAAGGTCGTTGGGTGGAAGTCCCGCGAACAGCCTCATGCGGCAAAGAGCCATTGAGAGCGCATCGATTTGAAAACTTCTAGTGTGTGTGGGCACGTGATTAAATGTCGACGAGACTCAGTGCGTCCAGAGGCTTGAATGTCGGATACGGGCGAGGTTTGATGGGCATATTCGCCGCGGTTGACGTCACATTGGCTGGGCGGCAACGTCGATAATGGGCTGACTGGCTCACGGAAAGGACACCATGGGCTCTTTCCAGAAATAAACGACCCAATCACTGCCCGTCGTGGGCTCGATGCGGGATAAAAAGCCTTCACTCTGTAACAACTCAATCAACGGGGAAGGAAGGAATGGAGCGATAACGACCAAACCCTGCCCTTGGGTCAAGGTATTGACTCGGGAGCGAATGGCGGGCAAAGGCTCGCGTCCTGCAGCGATCAATTTACGGATATCGAGGCGTTGAAAGTCGATGGTCGAGGTGTTCATGCCGTTGGAATCCCACGAGTCAGTTGTCGTTGAGGCCTTAGAATGAAGCAATTCTTCGTTTGCTACGGGTAGCGCCTGTACCGCCTGAAGCGGAACTCCAAACCTAGCCAGCTGCGCATGGGCCGCTCTTAGGTGGTTCGAGTTCATCAAAAGAACTGTCGCTCAGACTGAAGATGGGAGTCCCGAGGGCATTGACCCAGGTCAAAGTATTAGCGCTCGATCCGATACAAATGCGTTTTTGTGCGTAGGAAAAGAGCCTCACCTGAAACCGTTGGAGACGCCATGAAACCATCGGCAAGGGTGTTTTCGGCTAGCTTTTGGAAGGTGTGAGTCGCGGAAAGCACCACGGTTTTGCCTTCTTCACTGAAGCAATAGAGACGATCTCCAGAAACTAGAGGCGACGCGGAATAGTTGCCGCCGATGCGCTCATTCCAGACCACGTTGCCTGTTTTTGCCTCCCAACAAGTGGCGACCCCGCCGTCTTCCACACCGAGCAACAGATCGTCGACGAGAGTCAGGGCGGGTTTCTTGGGCGTGCTGCGCTTGGAGCGCCATGCAATTTGTAATGTGGACGAAGGGGAAGGGGGGTCGATATTGACATCGAGGACATCGCCCGCCTTACCGGGTTTAACCGCTAAGGTCAGGCCTTGAGACCAACCGGATGGGAAGAATACCAGACCGTGCCCTACCACTGGTCGTGTGCCTCCGGAATGGCTCTGGCGCTCTTCCAATCGCCAGAATTCGTCTCCAGTTTTTGGATTGTAGGCGTAAAATGCCTTCGCGCCTTGGCTGAGCAGGGTGGTCACCCCGTTGAATGAGGCAATCTGGCATGTGGCGTACGCTTTTCGCCAATCACCATCGGCATCGGGTTTTCCGTCGGGTTTTAGATCCTTAAAGTCAATGGACCGCTCCTGCCGCCAGAGGGTTTTGCCAGTTTTTTTGTCCAGGGCGACGATGAATTGGTGATCGCTGCCGTCGAAGTTCAGGAAGAGGCGATCTTGATAAAGAATTGGCGAGGAACCGGCTCCCCGAAAGTGATTACATTCGAAATCTCGGCGTTCCCAAAGAACTTGGCCGGACTTGGTGTCTAGGCAGGCGATTCCAGGTGACCCAAAGGAAACGTAGAGGCGGCTTTCTTCGATTGCGGGAGTCGGGGACGCGTACGTGTTGAACTTGTGGGCGAACTGGGGCTTTTCGATGTCGAACAGTTTCTTATCGAGAAAGACTTTTCCCTGGGCCTTATCCACCCCGACTACCGAGAGTTGGCGACCGTCTTCGGATGCAGTGGTTAGCCATACTTGGTTTTCCCAAATCACGGGAGACGACCAGGCGCGCCCATGGATCGGGGTTTTCCAGCGAACACCCTCGGTTTCAGTCCAGTGGAGGGGGAGATTCCGGGACGTCGTGACACCATCGCCGCGAGGACCGCGGAACTCTGGCCAGTTTAAGTCGTTCGCGTTTGAGACGAATCCGGCGACACCCAGTGTGACGGCGGTTTGGAGGAGCACGTTCATGAATGCGTTTAGAGGACACTGCCTCGAGCGGTGATAATGGGAAAGCAGGAAAGCAAAGGGGCTCATGTAGGCTGCCACTTAAATCTGGGTATGCTGGGAGCCGTTTCCAACGGGTTGTGATCCCGGTTTGAAGTTACTGGTCGAATCGAGGTGATGCCTTTTGGGGAATTGACCAAATCGTTGAGCCGGTCAGAATAAGACAAGCACAGTAGCTTGGTGATCGGGCAGCTAGGAGTCTGGAGGACACTGCATCGAGTCACGAGGGATTTCCGAGCCACTGTCGCAGAATTTAGCAGGGGCTGTCCCGTAGACAGATACCCTCTAGCGGGGTAGGTGGGAGTAGTGGTGTTTGGCCCAATCGGTACGCAAGTACTGGTTGGGCCAATTTTTCCATCGATGCGTTCATCGGTAATAGGAAACCTGACGTGGATACGGCCCATTCAGCCGCAAGCCGTTCACAGTTGGGTTCTTGCCTCTACCGAAGGCGCTTTGTTTGAGCTCGAGTCCAAAAACTCGTTTCAATAGGTCCCAGGCGGCTAAAGCTGAATTTAGTCTGCCAATTGGCTGCCTCCATTTGCTCCAGTGATAACCGGATTGCTTGTCCTCTCTTGTTTCCAACCGGGTGTGCTGCCGTTTGCCATCGGATCAGGGGTGTACGCAGTGCTCCAGCCACTCCAGCCATCGGAATAATTGCGGATATTTTGATAGCCCAACAGCCATGCGTAAAAGAATGCGAGACTCGAACGCCAGCCCCCGCCGCAGTAAAAGATCACCTCACGGTCAAAAGCCCCCGGTGTCTGCATTGAAAGGATTCCCTGTTTCTGCCATTGAGCGACGACCTCCCTTGGTTCACGCAGACGCCCATCGCTTGTTGTGTAGAGCGGGGAGTTGTCTGTCGCGTCGCCGATGGCTATGGAGGTTGGAATCCGCCCTTTACAGTCGAGGTACTTGTAGCCGCTCTTGTTCCCATTGTACTCCGCCTCGCTGCGGGCATCCGCGATCCAGAGTCGCTGGCTTTCCAGATTGGAACGAACATGTTCGGTGGTCGCAATCAGGTTGGAATTCACGAGGGCGTTGAACGTAACGGGGACTGGTATCTGCACTATCGTTTCTTGTGGATAGCCCAAGGCATCCCAGATCTCGAAACCGCCATCTAGCAACCGGACATCGGCAACACCCGCGTATTTTAGGACCCACCACACCCGTGCCGCCGCCACCAGTTGGTGGCCGTAGACAATAACGGTCGTTTCGGGCCGGATGCCGTGTTGACCAATTACCTGATGGAGTTCCGCGTTGGATCGCAGCCTCCATCGCGGGTGACCGTTTTCCAAATCATCCGTATTCAGGTGAATCGCCCCGGGAATGTGGCCCCTTCGATATTCTTTCGCCTTTTCCAGGTCTGCCCAACTCGCTTCCAGAATGACGAAATGGTTATTTCGGTAGGTTGGTGGAGGTGAGGATTGGAGACTTGCCTGTTGAAAATCGAGCAATGCTTTGACCCATGTCGCCGATACCAGACTCTCGTAGTTTTGCGATTCCCGGGCGGGGAAAAACGGCGGGGTTTCGGGCCGGGATTTTTGACATCCGGTGGTGGACCAGAGCAGCACCATGAAACTTGCACCGGCGGCGAATGAGTGAATTCGTTGATCCACAGCCTCAGCCATAGCCTGAAAATTCGAGCAGGAAAGCCTTAAATGAGTTCAAGTAGGACATTGCTGACACGCGGGATGGATTGGGCCGGGGAATCCCTTGGAGTCCTCTCATCGATATGGCTCGCGGGTTGGGTGCTGCTGCCAAATCAGCATGCGGCATCCACGAATTGGCGGGCCACTCCAAAATCCGATCCGATGCAAATCGATGCCCTCCTCCGGTACCGCATTGATCCTCTCGGACACCTTGAGGCATGGTCACGGGTTAGAAGATGCGGGAGGGAGATTTTCTGTAGGCTCCTTTGCGAGATACCACACTCGCCTTATGTGATCCACCGTGGTTCTATTGGGCCATGCCAGCCGAAACATCTTTGCCTGAAGAGTCGCCGCTTTCCCGGCGCTCCTTTTTGCACTCTTCTCTGATAGCCTTGGGGGTTAAGGCCAGCGCCACAAGTGCGGTAAATGCGGCGGCTGGCGACCCGGTTGCCGAGTCGCGGCATCGACAGAATCTGGCGATTCCGCCGGGCTCCGACTTGGGAAGTCTCTATCCCTTCATACAAAAGCAGGCCATTTCCGGAGAGTTTCCGCTGTCTTATTTAAACCCCAAGTTTGGCTCAGCCCGCACGTGGCGACGGCTTGCCCGGACCAAGGTTTTGGAATTGTTGCACTATTCCCCGGCGTCATGCTCGCCGCGAGCCGAACAGCTGGAACGGGTGGATTGCGGGGATTATTTCCGCGAAACGATTCAATTCAACACGACCCCAGATCTGCGGGTGCCGGCCAGTGTCTTGGTGCCCAAAAATCTGACAGGTCGCGCTCCGGCAATCGTCGCGTTGCATGACCACGGAGGCTTCTATCTATGGGGCCGGGAGAAGATTTTGGAAATGCCACAGGAACATCCGGTGCTGAGTGAGTTCAAGCGCCAGTATTACGCCGGCAAGAGCATCGCCACGGAGCTTGTGCGCCAGGGTTATGTGGTGATCGTGATCGACATGTTTTATTGGGGCGAACGGCGGCTACTATTGGCGGAAGATGCCGCCGATTGGCGGGAGCGTCCGCTCAGCATTTCCAAGGAACGCATTCAGGCATTCAATGCCCGAGCGAGTCAGAGCGAACAACTGATTGGGCGCAGCATTTACTCTGCGGGTTTTACGTGGCCTGGCGTGATGTTTTGGGATGACATCCGAACCGTTGATTATCTACTGACACGCCCCGATGTGGATCCGAAACGCATCGGCTGTGTTGGGCTGTCTGTGGGTGGATTGAGGGCCTGTCACCTAACGGCACTCGACGAGCGGGTGAAGGCTGGTGTGATCGTGGGTTGGATGGCTTCCTTCAGGCGCCAATTGCAGAAGCATGTTCGCAATACCATAGGCCACACCAAGGTGGTTCCAGGATTGTATCGATATCTTGATTATCCCGATGTGGCCGCTCTCGCAATGCCGCGACCTATTTTGGTCATCAATGGAAGTCGGGACGGACTCTTTGAGTTGAATGGCGTTCACGAGAGCTTTGATAAACTGAATGCCTGCTACAAGAAGGCGGGGGATTCGGATCATTGCCGCACCTTGCTGTATGACACGCCTCATGAGTTCAACTTGGAGATGCAACAGGAGGCCTGGGGTTTCTTGAGGAAATGGGTCTGATGGGAGTCCGGACCTGCAGTTGAACTCGAATGAGTGGTGATGCGGGATCGGCATTTATGGACTGAAGATTATCGAGGCGTAGACAGCGTTTCGAGTTTTGAAACCCTCGGCTGCCATGGCGGGTGCGGTTCGCTGCCATGGCATGCCGACTGAGGCTCAGGGTCGGCGACTGTGATTGCGTAAGATGGCGTCTTCTAAATATTTGGTTTACAACAGTTTAGAACACAATTGCGCACGTGAGTCACGGCAGAGTCTAGCGAGATGACTTTAGGAAAAGTGCCGCTTTTAGAGCAGCAAGAAGGATTGGCGATATGGATTTCTTCAAGGGCTGTTGCTGGTGAAAAAGCGTCGCTTGTGAAAAAAATCACAAAACCATCTTGCCCGCGTTGGACCCCAGCCATAGCGTTTCGGGAGCTCGCGGTACACAACCCCGCGTGTTTCTTATTTCATGAGTGCCATAGTTCCTGCAACTGGCCGGTCGGTGTCCGAAGTCGGTTACAATTCAAAGATTGAAGGCGAGGTGATACACACCCGCCTTGATTCGGCGATTAACTGGTTTCGGCAGAATTCTCTTTGGCCAATGCCGATGGGTTTGGCTTGCTGCGCGATTGAACTGATGGCTGCGGGTGCCAGTCGTTTTGATATTTCGCGGTTTGGATCGGAAGTGATGCGGTTTTCACCTCGCCAGTCGGATGTGATGATTGTGGCGGGCACTGTGACTTACAAGATGGCGCTGGCGGTTCGGCGGATTTACGAGCAGATGACGGAGCCAAAGTGGGTGATTGCGATGGGTGCTTGCGCGTCGACTGGTGGTATGTACCGGAGTTACGCCGTTCTGCAAGGTGTGGACAATATTGTTCCTGTGGACGTTTATATTGCTGGTTGTCCGCCGCGGCCGGAGGCACTGCTGGACGCGATCATCAAGCTCCAAGGCAAGGTGGCCAAGGAACCATTTCTTCGTGATTGGAAGAAGGATGCTGGTCCTGAGAAATACGGGCGCCTCGGGATTGAGCTCGGGGAGAAGGGGGAAGTCATTCCGAGTTGATCGAAACCATGAAGCTGAGTTCTGACCGGGACTTAGCACAACACCTATATCATCCTGTGCCAACCCCTCAAGAACTCGCCAATCAACTGCGAGCGACATTTCCGGATCTGCTCAGTGTGGCCACTGAGTTTCGCGGTGAAGTTACGCTGACAGTATTAGATGCCGAGCAAATCCTGTCGGTTTGTGCGGGTGCTCGTGAGCAGTTGGGCTTTGATATGCTGTTGGATCTGAGTTCCGTCGATAACCTGGGGGATGATCCGCGGTGGACGGTGGTGTACGAGCTATACAGTGTTGCCCACGGAGCGCATCTCCGCTTAAAGACCCAACTCAGCGAGGAGCGGTCGGAATTGCCGTCGGTCGTGCCCGTCTGGCGCACGGCGGACTGGCATGAGCGCGAAGCCTACGACATGATGGGGATCCGCTTCCGAGGCCATCCGGATTTGCGGCGGATTCTGATGTGGGACGGCTATCCTTATTTTCCGTTGCGCAAGGATTTTCCCTTGGCGGGCAAGCCGACGGAGCTTCCCGAAGTGGCCTTTACCCGGTCGGCGCCGCTGGAGGGCGGTCCGTTTGTGACGGTGCCGACGCAAGGCGGGTCGATTCAACGCGAGCCACGAGCCCGGAACCCCGAAGCCTAATTCGACGACTCTCATGGCGACTGCACAAACGATTTCATTCCGAGAGCCTGCATCGCACGCTGCCGAGGTGCCGAAGTCGGCGGTGATGGGGGAGGATCTTCAGGAACTGCAAGGGGACAAATTGGTCCTGAATATAGGACCATCGCATCCTTCGACCCATGGCGTGCTGCGGGTGGTCGTGGAATTGGATGGCGAGACCATCACGAAAGCCATGCCCGACATTGGCTACCTGCATCGGGGTGATGAGAAGATCGCCGAAAACATGACTTACAACCAGTTTGTTCCGTATACGGATCGACTGGACTACCTGGCGCCGCTGGCGAACAACGTGGCCTATGCGTTGGCGGTGGAAAAGTTGATGGGCATCCACGATAAGCTGCCTCCTCGCTGCCAATACATCCGGGTGATTTGTTGTGAGTTGGCCCGCATATCCGCGCATTTGCTGGGGGTGGGTTGTTTTGCGATGGACGTCGGAGCTATGACAGTTTTTTTGCATACCTTCACGGAACGCGAAAAGATTTATAACCTCATTGAATCGCTAACCGGTGCGCGGTTTACGACGAGTTATACCCGGATTGGCGGAATGACCCGTGATCTACCGCCGGGATGGGTGGACCAATGCCGGAAGTTCTTGGATGAGGTGGTGGTGTGCTTTGCGGAAGTGGGCAGCCTGTTGACCCGAAATCGCATCTGGGTGGATCGCACGCGGGATGTTGGGGTCATTTCCAAGGAATTAGCGATAAACTATGGGTTGACGGGACCGAATCTGCGGGGCAGTGGTGTGGCTTACGATGTGCGCAAGGCGCATCCGTATTTGTGTTACAGCGACTTGGAGTTCGATGTTCCGGTTGGATCTGTAGGAGACTCTTACGATCGTTATTTGGTCCGGATGGAAGAGAGCCAGCAAAGTGTTCGCCTATTGCATCAATGCTTGGACAAGCTTCCGGGTGGTGCGGATAACCGCTCGAAAGAGCCGTTTCATGTTCAGGATGGGAAAACGGTATTGCCGCCCAAGGATAAGGTGTTGACGAGCATGGAAGAACTGATCCACCAGTTCATGCTGGTAACGCAGGGAGTGAATGCGCCTCCGGGCGAGGTGTATTTTGGGGCAGAGAATCCCAAGGGAGAATTGGGATTCTACATCAATAGCCGAGGTGGCGGAACGCCGTACCGTTTAAAGATTCGTGCGCCATCCTTTGTTAATTTGAGCATTCTTCCGGCGATCCTACCTGGCCATATGATGAGCGATATGGTGACGATTTTGGGATCCCTCGACTTTGTAATGGGTGAATGTGATCGCTGAAGTATTACCTCCATGGCACTGAGCATTCCAGCCAGTTTGGAGTCCCAACTCGACGAGTTGGTGACGCATTATCCACAGAAGCGGAGCGCTTCATTGATGTTTCTGCACGCGCTGCAGGAGCACTTTGGATATGTTTCCAATGACGCGGTTGAATGGACCGCCGCCAAGTTGGGGTTGCAACCGATCAACGTTTATGAATTGGTGACATTCTACCCCATGTTCCGTCAGGAACCCTTGGGCAAAACGCATGTCAAAGTTTGTCGAACCTTAAGCTGTGCCCTGGCGGGAAGCTCTGAGATCCGGGACCATTTTTGCAAGAAACTCGGGCTCAACTCCCATGCGCATACCCCCCAGACAACTCCTGACGGCAAGTTCACAGTTGAGTTTGTCGAATGCCTAGCCGACTGCGGGTCTGCTCCGGTGGTGATGGTGGGGGAGAGTGTTCTTTCCAAGGCGAGTATCGCGGACGCAGATCGCGTCTTAGCTGCAGGCCGTTAACCGACTCCGCTGTGTCTAGGAATGCCAAACCAAACGCTATCGCCGGTCGAGTTGCTCGCCGCAGGGCGGCGCGTACCCGAGTTGGACGCGGTTCGTGGTGTGGCGATTTTGATGGTGTTAGTCTGGCACTATGTGGCCATGCAACTTCCGGATACCCCGGGGACTGCGGTCAATATGTTCCGTCAGGCGCTGGGGATGTGCTGGAGTGGCGTCGATTTGTTCTTTGTCCTCTCTGGGTTTCTTATCGGAGGCATCCTGATTCAGCACCGAGAAGCCCCCAATTATTTCAAAGCGTTTTATCTGCGCCGGGCTTGCCGGATCTTTCCGATCTATTACGCGTGGTTGGTTTTGTACTGGGTGCTAGTCCAATTCGGATTGCCGCGACTGGCTCCCAACACCTTTGCGGAAGGGACTCCGTTTTGGTCGTATCTGCTTTACTGTCAGAACATTCTCCAGTCGCGACCTGGAATCGAAGGTTCGCCGTTCCTGGGGGCAACTTGGTCCTTGGCTGTCGAAGAACAGTTCTACCTCCTGTTTCCCTTATTTGTGCGTTGGGTATCACCGTCTCGACTTCCGGGTTATCTGATTTTGGTGGCGCTGTCGGCGACGGCGATTCGTTTGTTCTTCTTCTACTTCATGCCGAAGCCTGGAGTGGCGGGATATTTTTTGCTGCCCTGTCGCTGGGATGCTCTTTGTTTGGGCGCGCTGGGTGCGTGGTGTGTTCGCGTTCCGTCGATCGTTCAGTGGATTCGTCGAAACCAATGGTTTCTTTTGGGTCTACTCGGAATCTGCGTTCTGATCATCGGTGTTCTCAGGGCATCCAAGCAGAGCGCCTTCATTTATGCTGGGGCGCATTTGATCGGATTTCTGACCCTTGCCGTGGGTTATCTCGCTTTTATTCTGCTCGCCCTGTTCAACGAACAGAATTGGGTTCGCGCGATAACCTCTTCCCATCTGCTACAGCGATTGGGGATGGTTTCTTACGGCCTGTATCTCTTTCACCAACCGGTTTCGTGGCTGTTTCACGACCTGTTGTGGGCTCAACCGCCAAGGATCACGACGATTGGGACGTTAATGACGACAGGGGCCGCCCTGGTGGTGAGTTTGGCATTGGCGGTGGTCTCGTGGAAGTTCTTCGAATCCAAGTTTGTCGCCTGGGGCCGCGGCTTCACCTACCAACCCGCTCCGGTATGAACCGTCGATTAAAACACAACTCGCTGTTGGAGTTATCGATTCAGCCGATGAGGCACTCGATCACTTGTGGAAAAACGCGAGGTTGGCCAACGAACAGGTCTGTAACAACACGTGAAACCAGGGAACGAACCAGGATTCGAGACTGCCGAGGGTTGCTAGAACCGGTTTGGAACTTCAAAAAGTGGCTGCCCGACATGGATTTGAACCATGACAAGCAGATTCAGAGACTGCTGTGCTACCGTTACACCATCGGGCAGTGCGGTCAGCACGTGAACCCTAAGAATCAAATTGCCTGAGTCAAGCCCTGCCATGCCGGAACAATACAAATTGATTTTGAAGCATATCGATCAACCGGGCTACACCCCGGATATCGAGTGTTATTTGCGTCACGGGGGTTACGAGGCCTTGCGCCAAGCCTTGGCGACGCCGCCGCGCGATCTCCCGGATGGCAAGCAGCTGTCGCCTCAGGAAGTTGTTCGTGAAGACGTCAAGGCATCCGGACTTCGGGGCCGTGGGGGAGCTGGCTTTAGTGCCGGTCTTAAGTGGAGTTTTGTGGATCGCCGCAGCGGCAAGCCGATTTATTTGATTTGCAACGCGGATGAATCCGAACCGGGCACGTTCAAGGATCGGCAAATCATTCACAAAGACCCGCATCAATTGATTGAGGGCATGGTGATTTCGTGTTGGGCGAATGACGTCAAGCTGGCCTACATCTACATTCGCGGCGAAATGCCCCAGGGAGCTCGATTGCTGAATCAAGCCTTGGCAGAGGCGCGAGCCAAAGGGTTTCTGGGCAAGAACATTTTGGGGTCGGGTCGAGACGTTGAGATTTATGTTCACCGAGGTGCGGGAGCCTACATATGTGGTGAAGAGACGGGTTTGATTGAATCTCTGGAAGGCAAGCGGGCCTATCCCCGCATCAAACCGCCCTATTTCCCGGCGATTTTGGGTTTGTACATGTGTCCGACCATTGTGAACAACGTGGAGACCCTTTGCCATGTGAAGCATATCGTAACCATGGGCGCTGGCGAGTATGCCAAGTTAGGGACCCCCAATAACACGGGCACGAGAATTGTCAGCCTGAGTGGCGATGTGAAGCGCCCCGGATATTACGAAATTCAAGTCGGTCGAGTGACGCTGGGAGAATTGATTTATCACGAAAACTTTGGACAAGGCCTTAAGGCGGGTCGTTCCCTAAAGGCGATCATTCCGGGAGGTTCCTCGTCGAAAGTCCTGAAGGCTGGTGAAGTGTTTAAACTCAACCGCAAGGCTGCGGACGGTCAGATGACCAAAGTGGATGTGCCATTGTTGGACCTGCCATATGATTTCGATTCCTTGCAGGGGGCTGGAACGATGTCAGGGTCCAGTGCCATCATTGTGATGGATGATTCTCGGAGCATGGTCGATTGCCTGGCGAACTTATCCGAGTTCTATGCCCACGAAAGCTGCGGCCAATGTACCCCATGCCGTGAAGGCGCCTTGTGGCTGGCGAAAGGTTTGCACCGGCTTTCCCATGGAGAAGGTCGAAAGGCGGATGCGGACTACCTGCAACACATCGCCCAGAACATTCAAGGCCGGACCATCTGCGCCTTTGGCGAAGCGGCATCTTGGCCAGTCTTGAGTTTTGTGAAAAAGTTCCGGGAAGAATTCGAAGCGAGAGGTGCTGCCGACGAGGCGGCCCGTTCGAAGGGGGCTGGTCCCGCTCGCGACCTGAAGATAGCCGCGAGTCCGAACCAGCACTGATTCCTTCCAGACCATGTCCAACCCCGCGACGACGACTCCAGCTCCAGCGCCTGCTGTACCTCCCCCGGTTGAAAAGATCCGGATCAAGGTGGACGGCCGCGAAATCGACGTGCCGAAGATGATGCCGAACTGGCAGGGCAAACTGGAGCCGACCACGATGCTCCAGGCTTGCCACATGGCCGGCCAGGAAGTGCCACACTATTGCTACCATCCGAAGCTTCCAGTGGCGGGTAACTGCCGCATGTGCTTGGTTGAATTTGGGACGCCCATGATTGGGCCGGATCGCAAGCCGGTCCTGAATGAGGACGGCTCGCCCAAGATCGCTCGATCGGTGTTGCCCTACGAGCCGCAGACACCTCGCGGCGCGATTGCCTGTGCAACACCGATTTCACCAGGGATGGAATTGTACCCCAATTCGCCGGCAACCAAGCAAATGCGCGAGGCGGTCCTTGAATCTCTCTTGATCAACCATCCGTTGGACTGCCCGATTTGCGATCAGGCGGGAGAGTGCAAACTTCAGGAATATTCGGTCCAGCATGGCCAGTCGGCGAGTCGATTTGTTGAAGAGAAAGTTCATAAACCGAAAGCGGTAGATCTGGGGCCGCGTATTGTGCTCGATGACGAGCGTTGCGTGTTGTGTACGCGATGCATTCGGTTCACGAAGGACATCGCGGGAGACGATGCCCTGGGTATTATCAATCGTGGATCGTACAACACGATCTCGGCGTTTCCCGGTCGGGCTTTCGACAATAATTACACTTTGAACACGGTGGATCTGTGCCCCGTCGGTGCGCTGACATCCAAGGATTTTCGATTTAAAATGCGGGTGTGGTTTCTGAAAGAGACCAAGAGCCTCTGCACGAGCTGTGGGACGGGATGCAACATCACGATTGGGAGTCGCGAGGGAGTGATTCATCGGTATGAACCGCGTGAGAATAATGCGGTGAATGGCCCCTGGATGTGCGATGCGGGTCGGCTGAACTACAAGTGGGTTGGCCGCAAGGATCGACTGACGGAAGTCCAAAGTCGCGGTCAGCGGACGACCTGGGCCACAGCCATAAAGGAGATTTCCGAACGGCTGGCTTCTGCGACACCTGGCAGCACGGCCATCATTGCCAGCGCGCGCCAAACAACCGAAGAACTTTATCTGCTGAAGCGATTGGCGACCCGACTTGGCGCGGTCACGGATTCGGTGCCCCGTGCGGGGAATGCCGATCGGCTACTAGTTTGCGACGACCGAAACCCGAATTCACAGGGGGCACGTCTGACGGGGATCACGTTTACTGAATTGGGCATCCAACTGGCCTGGATCGCAGACGGCATTCGAAACGGATCCATCCGGCACTTGGTTGTTTTTGGGGAAGACGTCACTCAACAGGGTATTGGCGCGGATTTGCTAGGCAAACTGGAGACCTTGATTGCGAGTGATATTCTGCCGAATGCGACGACGGCCAGAGCCGCCTTTGTTTTGCCGGGATGTGCGGCCGCAGAGAAGCGTGGGACCTTCATCAATGTGAAAGGGCGGGTGCAGCGGTTTGAAAAGGCGGCGGAAGCGCCCGGCGATGCACGACCCGAATGGGAAGTGCTTCACGAGTTGGTGGAAAAGGTGACAGGCTCGACAGGGTTCACGACCATCGAGGGACTGTTCAACCAGATGGCGAAAGACGTTCCGGCGTTGGCTGGATTGGAATGGGGTAAACTGGGAGACACGGGTGTGACCGTAGCGATTTGATTTTGAGGACAAAGGACATCGATGGATTTCATTCGTTATCTTGATCCGACGGTTCAGTTCATGCTGTTCAGTGCGGTGAAGATCGTGCTGGTTTTCGCGGTGGCGATGACCGGTGTGGCCTACGCCGTATTGGTTGAGCGCAAAGTGTCTGCCTGGATCCAGGATCGTGTGGGTCCGAACCGCGCCGCCCCGTTTTTTGTTCACTATCTGCCTGTGGTTGGGCCGTTCCTGACCAAGCTGGGTATATTCCAGCCAATGGCGGACGGGTTAAAGTTTATTCTGAAGGAAGACTTCACACCATCGTACGTCCGAAAGATCTACTTCTGGATTGCTCCAGCGATTTCTTGCGTGCCGGCGTTGATGACCTTGGCGGTGATCCCGTTTGGATCCACCCTGGGCAATGCCAATAATCCGATGGTCATTGCCGACTTGAATGTCGGCATCTTGTATACATTTGGAATTGTGTCATTGGGGGTCTACGGAATTGTGCTGGCTGGATACGCCTCCAACTCCAAGTACCCGTTCCTGGGAGGCATCCGGTCGAGTGCTCAAATGATTTCGTATGAAATCGCCATGGGAATGAGTGTGGTTTCGGTCTTCTTGGTGGTTGGCGATTTGAATCTTTCGAAAGTGGTGGCCTACCAGAGCGGCGGCATTCATGAATGGTTGATCTTCAAGCAACCACTGGCCTTTTTCATTTTTCTGGTATCTGCCTTCGCTGAAACCAATCGTTTGCCGTTTGACCTACCGGAGTCGGAGACTGAATTAGTCGGCGGTTACCACACCGAATATAGCTCGATGAAGTTTGCGTTATTCTTCCTTGGCGAATACGCGGCGATGATCGGGGCTTCGGCGATGATGGTAACGCTTTTCTTGGGTGGTTGGACTCCGATTTGGGGTGGCGCACCCGCGAGTTCGCTGCTGGTTGGCTTGAGCCACATTGTCTGGTTCCTGGCGAAACTCGGATTCTTTATGGTTCTGTTCATCTGGGTTCGTTGGATGTTGCCACGATTTCGGTATGACCAATTGATGAATCTGGGTTGGCGCCGATTTATCCCACTGGCCTTGGTAAACATCATAATCACTGCGGGCCTGATTGCCTTGACCCACAAATAAAGAAGCGCGCATGAGTACCAAGGTTGTTGATCGTACCCCGCTGACGTTTTACGAGAGATCCTATCTCCCGGCGATTTTGAGCGGGCTTAAGGTGACCGCACGACATTTTCTGCGTTCGGCCAAAGGGCATAATACCGCGACTGACCTGTCCCAAGGCTATTATCCGGAAGTGCCTTGGACTGTGGCCGAGGGTTATCGCGGAGCACCCTACTTGGTTCGTGATCAGGAGGGGCACACCAAGTGCGTGAGCTGCCAATTGTGTGAATTCATCTGTCCGCCGAAGGCCATCAAGATTACCCCTCCGGGTCCTGAGGGGATTCCGTCGGATCGTGCCAATGCGGAAAAAATGCCCCGAGAATTTGAGATCAACATGCTGCGGTGCATTTTTTGCGGCATGTGCCAGGAAGTTTGTCCGGAGGAAGCTATTTTCCTTCAGAAAGACTATTCGCTGACCGGCACCAGCCGGGAAGAGATGATTTACAACAAGGAGAAACTGCTGAGCTTGGGCGGCACCCACGCGGGCATTCAGAAATGGAAACACAAACTGGAATCCGCCCAGCACCAGGAAGTATTTCCGGTCAAGACCCACTAAGCACCCATGCCTACTCTTCCTGACCTGTTGTTTTACGCTTTGGCTGGCTTCACGCTGCTGTTTGGCTTCCTGTGTGTTGCCAATCCGTTCAGTCGGAATCCTGTGACGAGCGCAATGTTTTTGGTGCTGACGATCATCTCCATGGCCGGGTTGTTCGTGCTGTTGCAGGCGTTCTTCCTGGCGGCGGTTCAAGTGCTGGTTTATGCCGGTGCGGTGATGGTGTTGTTCCTCTTTGTGATCATGCTCCTGGACATCAAAGAGGAAGAGCGCCGTCGGTTGAACAAGGCCGCCTTGGGCATCGGAGGCGTGGCGGTGTTGGCGATCGCTGGATTGCTGGTGCGAGCCTTGGTCCAAGCGACACCCCTCGCTTCTGCTGCGGGACAGCGGGCTGAAGGGTCCACCAAACCGCTCGGTCGACTCCTGTTTACGGAATACCTTCTCCCGTTCGAAATCCTCTCGGTGTTGTTGTTGGTTGCCATGGTGGGCGTGATCCTCCTCAGCAAAAAGGAAATGAAATGAGTGGTTATATCCAACCATCCACTGGGCATGACGTTTTTGAGGCACAGCCATGATCACCCCGACTCTTCAACATTATCTCGTCGTTAGCGGATTGCTATTTTGCCTGGGACTTCTCGGAGTTCTGGCCCGCCGCAATCTGCTGGTGGTGTACATGAGCCTGGAACTGATGCTCAATGCGGCGAACCTTGCGTTGGTCGCATTCTCTCACTTCAACAACCAGCTCAACGGTCAGGTGATGGTGTTTTTTATCATCACGGTGGCGGCAGCCGAAGTAGCCGTCGGCCTGGCATTGATTGTGGCGATTTATCGAAAGCGACAAACTGCCCATGTCGAAGACCTCAGCAGCTTGAAATTTTGAACGAGCCTATTTGATTTTCATGGAACACGACGCTGTCCAACACGCCGTCCAGTCAGGATCTAAGATTCAAGACCTTGCCTGGCTGGTACTATTTCTGCCGTTGCTCGGCAGTGTGATGGCGTGGTTTATTACCCGGCGCGACCGGGTGCTTACCACGGTCTTCACGCTGGGCACGGTTATCCTGTCATTTATCCTGAGTGTGACGCTGTTCGCGGTGTTCGGCGCTGCCAGTGCGGAGTGTACACCCTTTCAGTTTCTCCACATCGGCGACTTGAAGGTGGATATCGGGTTGCATCTCGATGCGTTGTCAACACTGATGTTGCTGGTGGTGACCGGAGTGGCCTCGTTGGTGATGATTTTCTCCACGAGTTATATGCACGATGACGCGAGCTATTCTCGCTTCTTCTGCACACTGGGGTTGTTTGTGTTTTCGATGCTAGGGATCGTGTTGGCGAACAACTTCGTGATGATGTTCGTGTTCTGGGAATTGGTCGGTGTTTCCAGTTATTTGCTGATCGGTTTTTGGTTCGAACGACCGGCCGCCGGCGATGCAGCGAAGAAGGCGTTTCTCTCCAATCGTCTGGGTGACTTCGGATTCATCCTGGGAATCCTCATGGTGTGGTCTGCGGTTGGATCCGTGAATTTCCAAGAGATCCAAGCCAGTTTGATCAAGAATCCGGCGGCGATGGGAGTCTGGGCTGGTCTTGCCGGGTTGCTGGTTTTCATGGGTGCGATGGGCAAAAGCGCGCAGTTTCCACTGCATGTGTGGCTGCCCGACGCCATGGAAGGCCCCACGCCGGTGTCCGCGTTGATTCACGCGGCAACCATGGTGGCTGCGGGTGTGTATATGCTTTGTCGGGTATTCTTCATTTACACGGTTCCGGCGGGGTGGCCGCCGGCATTATCGTTCCTCGGCGACTTGTCAGCGGCGACCGTGGTGGCCTGGATCGGCGGTATCACGGCGTTGCTGGCGGCGCTGACAGCCGTCCAGCAGAATGATATCAAACGGATCCTGGCGTATTCGACGCTGTCGCAATTGGGGTACATGGTGATGGCGGTTGGGCTGGGGGCAAGTACTGGTAATCCCAGCGCTTCGATGTTCCACCTGTTTACGCACGCTTTCTTCAAGGCGATGTTATTTCTTGGAGCGGGGTCCGTGATTCATGCCTGCCATCATGAGCAGGACATCTGGAGGATGGGTGGGCTCTGGAAAAAGATGCCTGTGACTTTTTGGACCTTTGCCATCGGGACCGCCGCGCTCGCGGGGTTGCCGCCCTTCAGCGGATTTTATTCGAAAGACGAGATTTTGGCGACCGCGTTAGAAGCCAATCCGATTCTTTGCGGACTGGCGGTTCTGGTGGCTTGCCTGACCACGTTCTATATGTGTCGGTTGGTATTGGTTGCATTCTTCGGTACGACCCGAACGGAATCGGCGGAACACGCGCATGAATCGCCTCGCAGCATGACGATTCCCTTAATGTTCCTGGCGGTGCCGAGTGTGGTGGCGGGATGGTTTCCGGTTGGAGAATTCATTGCAGGCCACTTTGGCGTGCGCAGCCATGAGGGAGTGGGTCGGGTTGTGGCGCAGGAGGGGATCGGCCCGATGTTGACGATGATCTTGGGCGGAATCGATCATGCGTTGTTCGCCCCGTTCAACCACAATGCCTTGGCGGCCTTCTTGGGGTTGTTCGGTGTTCTGCTGGGCGGTAGCGCAGCGTGGGCGCTCTACTGGAATCAGGCACGGGATCCGCTGCCCGGCCTGTTTACGAACCTGTCGCGGGCGATGCGCAAGAAGTTCTACTTCGACGAGATTTACGATTCGGTGTTCATTCCGATTCACGACACTGTTGCCTGCATCATGGCCTGGTTCGATCGTTGGATCATTGATGGCCTCGGGGTGCGAGGCATTCATGGCACCATCGAAATTGTTGGTCGTGCGCTGAGGTTGGTTCAGACCGGCAATTTACAGACTTACGCTTTTCTATTCGCGGCTGGCGTCGCGTTCCTGGCTTTCATTGCTCTTCAATAGCTCATGTCACCGCTGACTTCCATTGTTCTGACCCCGCTGATCACGGCGCTGGTTGTGCTGCTGATTCCTGGGAACTACCGCTTTGTTCTCCGTCTAGTGGCCATTGCTGGGACGGCGGTCACGGCAGCCCTGGCAACTCGGTTGTTCTTTCTATTTCAACCGGGTGGGGGGCTGCAATTTGACCATCAGGTACCGTGGCTGAACCACGCCGTGTTTTCTCTCTCATACCATGTTGGCGCCGATGGATTAAATATTGGTCTGATTTTGGCAGCGGCACTGGTGGGATTTGCGGCTGTCGGGGTATCCTGGGACATTGAACGGCAGCCAACACTCTATTACTTCTTGTTGCTGCTGATCATAGGTGGGGCGCTGGGTGCATTTGCCTCGCTCGATCTGTTTTTCTTCTACTTTTTCAACGAACTGGCGCTGGTGCCGACGTTTCTCATGATCGGGCTCTGGGGGCGTGGTCCGGAGAAAAACTACGCTGCATTTAAGATCACGATCTACCTGACTTTGGGAGCGATGATTGCGCTGGTTGGGTTGATTTTGGTCTATGCGCAGACGCAGACCCTGGACGTGGTGAAATTGCGTGCACTGATCGCCACGGCGCCCTTGCCATCAGGAATTCAGGCGGTGGCTTTCCCCTGTTTGTTGTTTGGCTTTGGGACACTGGTTGGGTTGTGGCCCTTTCATAGTTGGGCTCCGCTGGGGTATGCGAGTGCACCGACGGCGACGGCGATGATGCATGCGGGCATACTCAAGAAGGCTGGTCTGCTAGCTCTGCTGCGTGTGGCGTTGCCAATAATGCCGGAAGGCGTTGCCAAGTGGATGCCGGTGCTTCTGGTCCTTGGGCTTGGAAACCTTCTGTATTGTGGTTTTGTGGCAATGCGTCAGCGCAACTTGAATCTGCTTCTGGGTAATTCCAGCTTGGCACATATGGGTTTCTGTTTTCTGGGAATCGCGAGTGTCTCAGTGATTGGTGTTACGGGAACGGTGCTCGTCATGGTGTCGCACGCGTTGTTGGCGGCGTTAAGTTTTGCGGTGTCTGGATGGTTTCACCGCCATGCCGGCACGTTGGAACTTAACCGGTTTGGCGGCGTCCTGGCCCGGGTTCCGTTTTTTGGAACGGTTTTAATCGCGGCATTGATGGCGGGGTGCGGTGTGCCGGGTTTTGCCAATTTTGCCGGTGAGGTGACGGTGATGTTTGGCGCTTGGAAGCAATTTCCCTGGTTTGTGATGGCGGCTGCGTGGGGTGGTTTGGTGATTGGGGGAGTGTACATGCTCCGTGCCATCCGAGAGATGTTGCATGGCGAATTGAATCCGGAGTTTGCGGCGTTGAGGGAATTCCCTCACTCCGAGCCCTTACCGGAGCCGCTTCCCAATATCGGCTTGGGTGCACAAGTCGTTACCTGGCTGACTTGGGTCCTGAATTCAGCTCTGGGAGGAGGAATTTGGCGGGGTTGGCGGCGTTTGCCGTATGTGGTGTTGTTAGCGAGCCTGTTGCTGTTTGGTTTCGCCCCGGGAATTCTTACTGAGCGAATCCGCCCGGATGCGGAGGAATTGGTGAAACTTGCGACGAACCGAGTGCCCACGACCGCCGTAGCTCCGGCGACCGAACCCAAATGACCTTCCTGTTTGATCGATGAACCTTTCCCTCTTTCAGTCTGAGATTGCCGTCGTGCTCCTGGGGCTTGGCGTTTTGCTCGCGGACCTTTGGTTGCCCTCAGAGGCACGAAACAAACTCGGGTATGCTGCTGCTGCCGGATTGGTTGCCATTTTTCTGTATGGATTCCGAGGGCTATTGATCGATCCGGTCCACGTGTCGGTTTTTCCGATCGGGGGGTCCAAGTTCGGCATGTTCATCCAAGACGGATTGGCGGTTTATTTTAAGCAGTTCTTTCTACTGGCGGCTGCGATTGTATTATTGATGAGTGTCGAATACTCCAGCCGGTTTACCGCGGGGATTTCGGAATTCTATTCGCTGACGCTCTTCGCCTTGCTGGGGATGTTGTTCGCGGCCTCCTCGAATGATTTTGTGATGATGTTCGTCTCGTTGGAGCTGATCACGATTACGTTTGTCGTGCTGAATAGTTTCCAGAGAAACCGGATGGCGTCCTTGGAAGCCGGGGTCAAGTATCTGATCATTGGAGCCCTCGCTTCGGCGTTCATGGTGTTCGGGATCGCGCTGGTATTTGGCTCTGCCGGGACCACTAATTTCGAAGAGGTCCGAGCCCTGCAAAAGACACTGGCGGCGAACCCGGTGTTTTTGGTTGGGCTGTTGCTGGTGACGGTTGGGCTTGGATTTAAGATCGCGGCAGTCCCCTTTCAGATTTGGGCCCCCGACGTGTACCAGGGGTCTCCGGCACCCGCGACGGCTTTCTTGGCTGTCGGTTCGAAGGCAGCAGGCATCGTCTTGTTGATGCGCGTCTTGTTTGGTGCGGTCCCAATGCTTACTTCACATGCCACTAAATTATTGATCGTGGTGGCAGCGATCACCATCTTGTATGGGGCATTGTGCGCCATTCCCCAACGGAATATCAAACGCCTCATGGGTTATAGTTCGATTGCCAATGCGGGTTTTCTGTTGCTCGGAGTCGCCGCAGCACCACACGAGGGGTTGACTGCTACGTTGTACTATCTCACGGGGTACCTTTTTACAGTATTGGCTGCGTTCCTGGTAATCGCGGTGGTATTGCGCGAAACCGAATCGGAAGATATTTCAGTCCTTCATGGGTTGGGCCACCGATCGCCTTATTTGGCGTTGGCATTGACACTGTCGATGGTGTCGTTGGCGGGGGTGCCACCATTAGCTGGATTCTTTGGTAAGTTTCTGTTGCTTCGATCTGTCATGGCGGCTGGCACGTTGGATTCCAGCTATTACTTGCTGGTGGCGGTGGCGGTGGTGGGTGTGGTGCTGTCGATTTACTACTACTTGGGGATCATTCGCGCCATTTACTGGGGCGGCACAAATCCTGACAAGAGTGTCCTGAGATTCGGTATCACCACCAAAGTGGCACTTGCCATTTGCATTGCGGGCATGCTGTATGCGGGGGTGCTGCCGCACTTCTTGGTGCAGACGGCGTCTAATGCGGTTGGCAGTTCGCTGCATCCTGAGCCTGTGACTGCACAAACTTCGGCGGCCCGCTAATTCGTCCCTGATTCATCGTGGCAAAAACGGATTACATTGAACTCCCGGGTGGGGAGTGCGTTGCGATTCTTTATGAAGACCGGTCAGTTCTGGCCATCGATAAGCCACCTGGCTGGGTGGTGGAGGCTGGGGACGATGCGCCGACCCTCCAGCAATTGCAGTTGGGGGTGCGCGAAGGCATTCAGCGGGGTTGGTTTTGGGCACGTTGTCGCAACTTGAAATTCTTGCGGTTTGTGCATCGATTGGATCTCCCGACGACGGGCATCTTGTTAGGGGTTAAGAGTGCTGGAGGGGTGGGGCCGTATTCGAAATTGTTTTCGGATCGAGGTGTGACCAAGCGGTATGTGGCGGTCGTTGAAGGGGCTCCGACTCGAACGGAGTGGGCTTGTGACGAACCGTTGGCGCCGCATCCGACGCAACATGGGAAACACCATGTCGATCGCCGATTGGGAAAAGATGCGTTTACGGAATTCAAGGTGCTGGCCCAGTCTGAAGGCCGCGCATTGATTGAAGCGGCGCCTAGAACGGGTCGAACCCACCAAATTCGGTTGCACCTCCTGGCTTCGGGGTACCCGGTGGTTGGTGATGCTTTGTATGGACGGCCGGAGCCGGACGGCATGCTGGCACTCCGTGCGGTGGGACTGAGCTACAAAGATCCATTCACGCAGCGGGTGATTCGAATCCGCGCGCCCATGGAGGAGTTCCTCAAGCGTTTTGGTTTTTCGGGGGCGGTTGATGAAAAACCTCCTCGGCCTTCAACCCCGTCAGGCGCTCCACCCCCTTCAAAAGATCAAAAAGGGCGTAAACCATCATCGCCATCATCGGCAGAACGATTACCGGCCACGAAAGCCAGTTCATCTTCCCCAGCTGAGCATTAAATTCGGGGGTCGCTGGTTCCGCGGTAAGGAGCCAGCGAGCCAAGCCGAAATTGAGGATGGCACTCATTCCAAAGGCCGCGGCCAGCATCCAGGAGGCCTTAGAGAGAAGTCGTTCAAACGCAATTGCATTTCCCCGGGCATCCAATGCGTGCTGAACTTTGGTCGTATCGATGACTTGATCGTTGTAGAGCATGGTTCGGACTAGTGGTTGGCGGGTCTTGAGGGTGACAGGGATGGCCAATCCGATGATCAGCGGGAAAGCCGCCTCTTTCACAGCAAACCAAAACGCGTTGGTCTTCATCAGTCCCAAGGCGCCCGTCGTGAGGATGCTGACGAATCCAAGGATGGAGAGCATGTTCCATTTGCGTCGGGAAATGAGGTCGTAGATGCCGTAACCAATTGGGAGAGTCAGCGCGACCACCAAGCCCCAAACTGGCCCTAACATGGCCTCTTTACTCAATCTCTCCAGCAGGAACCCGGGCAAGATGGCGTTGCAGATGAGGTTGATCCAAAGGTTTTCTTTCTTGGCGACGATTGGGCTAGATGGGGTGGGGGGCATGCGCTTAAAACTATGGGGTCGAGGCTTGGCGGGAAGTTCGTGGAGTTCAATGGCAAATGCTTTTGAAATTTTATCGAATTACCCCAGGTTGGAGTCGCCATGCGCACGTTCGTCCTTGCCACAGCCAATGCCCACAAGCTTTCGGAGGTTCGAGCCATCCTAGGACCGGAATACTGTGTGCGATCTATGGGTGAATTCGCCGGAGCGCCCAAACCTGACGAAACCGCTGATTCCTTCCGGGGCAACGCGCTGATCAAGTCGGTCGCGCTGGCGCTCTGGCTTTGCCAAAATCGATGTGTCCCCACTCAGGACACTTCCGTGTTGGCGGATGATTCTGGGCTTGAAGTTGTGGCTTTGGCGGGGGCACCGGGTGTTCAGTCGGCCCGGTTTGCCGCGTTGGATGATGGGAGGCCAGGAAATTCGTCGGATCGTGAAAACAACGCCAAACTCCTCCGATTGATGGAAGCGATCCCCAAAGCGACCCGGGCAGCGCGGTTTCGGTGCGTCTTGGCGTTGACCCCATGCGGCGCCCCAGATGGAGGAGCTCTGGGCGTGGGTTTGGAGACTTTTCTGGCGTCGCAAACCATCTTTTTTGAAGGGACTTGCGACGGAGCAATCGCTGCAAATGCCGGGGGGACGGGTGGCTTTGGATACGACCCACACTTTGTCCCATCCGGCCTTGATCGGACCATGGCGGCGTTGGGTGAGGCTGAGAAGAATCGGATCAGCCACCGCGCCAAGGCCTTGGCGATGCTTTGCAAGTCATTGCATTCGCAGGCCTAGACTTCTGTCCGATTCACTGTTAAATGCATCTTGTTCCTGGTCGCTTTCTGGCAATGTTGCAAAAGCGCCTGGTTCAATGATCAACACATGAAAAAGGTATCTTTCGCAGTAATCATGGCGAGCTGTCTGAGCGTGGCTCTTGGCCAAGTCAAGCCGGCCGCCCAACCCGCCGCCCAGCCCGTCCTCGACGCCAAACCATCCGCGTTCAAGAACGAACGAGACAAGGTGAGTTATGCGCTTGGGTTGAACATGGGCAATTACATCAAACGCCAAGACTTCGATCCGAACATTGATGAGATCGTCAAGGCCATCAAAGGAGCTATCGAGGGCAAGCCACCGCTGATCGACGAGGCAGAGATGCGAACCACGATGATGAATTGGCAGAAGGCTCAGAAGGAAATCGGGGACACTCGACGCAAAGAAGAGGGCGCCAAGTATCTTGCCGAAAACAAGGCCAAGGAGGGGGTTAAGGTTACCGCCAGCGGTCTCCAATATAAGGTCATGAATGCTGGAGAAGGTGGTCAACCCACGACCAATGACATTGCCACCGTTCACTACCGCGGTACCTTGGTGAACGGAACCGAATTCGACAGTTCTTTCAAGCGGAACAAGCCCGCAGAGTTTCCCGTGACGGGCGTCATCAAAGGTTGGACTGAGGCTCTGTTGATGATGAAAAAGGGAGCAAAATGGCAGCTGACGATTCCGTCAGAGTTGGCATATGGCGAGCGGGGGAATCCGTCGATTCCAGGTCACAGTGTTCTGAATTTTGATGTTGAGCTGGTGGATTTTCGTGCCCGCCCGACGCCTTCGGCGCCTCCGCCGACACCGACCCCTCCGAATGCAGCGGGAGGCCAACCCGTGGTGACGAGCGACATCATCAAGGTGCCGAGCGCCGAGGGATTGAAGAAGGGGGAGAAGATCGAAGTGATCAAGGCAGGCGACCTGGAAAAGCTGCAAAAGGAAGCCGACACGAAGAAGAAGGGCTCTCCGGAGAAGAAGTGACGGTTTGACACGGTCATAAGTCTTCGCTCCTTTATTCCTATAGTTGTTTTGGGCGCCGATTCGTCGGCGCCCTTTTTGTTCGAAGTTTTGATTCGTTTGTGACGAGGATGCTCTATGGGCAAACGTTACCCCCTTTGGTTTAAGCTGGTCTGGTTCGGTTTGAGTTGGCTCGGGCATGAATTATTTGTCTGCGCCGACGATTGGCCGCAATGGTTGGGACCTACACGGGATGGGCATTGGCGCGAATCTGGAATCATCGAGACGTTCCCGCAAGGTGGCCCGACGCGTGTTTGGCGGACCGACTTGGGGGCGGGATACTCGGGCCCGGCGGTGGTCAAAGACCGCGTCTATGTCATGGATCGAATTGTCCCCGAAGGAACCGCCCGCCCCAAGAGCGCCTTCGACGCTTCGACGATTCCGGGAGCTGAGCGGGTACTATGCCTGGATGCGCGGACCGGCAAAATCGTCTGGGCTCGGCAGTACGATGCGCCCTATACGGTCAGTTATACTGCGGGACCTCGAACCACGCCGGTGGTTTCCGAGGGACGAGTCTATTCCTTGGGTACGATGGGACATCTCGCCAGTCAGGAGTCATCGGATGGGCGAGTGATCTGGGCTCGTGATTTGGTTGCTGACTATGGTTTCAAGGTTCCGACGTGGGGTGTTTCGGCCCATCCGTTGCTCGACGGCAACCGGTTGATCTGTGTGGTGGGCGGGGAGGGAAGTGTGGTGGTGGCCTTTGATAAAGACACAGGGCGTGAATTGTGGAAAGCCTTGTCAGCGAAAGAGCCAGGGTATTGTCCGCCGATGATCTACGAGTTGGGCGGGCGTCGGCAGTTGATCGTGTGGCATGCGGAAGCGGTCAACGGGTTGGATCCGGAAACGGGGCGGGTGTTGTGGACGGAACCCTGGAAACTGAACTATGGAATGGCGATTGCGACCCCGAGACTTTTGGAGGATGGGCTCTTTCTGACCTGCTTTTACAATGGGTCAATGCGGTTGCGATTTGAGGGCCGCCGTGACGTTCCGGTGGTGGCATGGAAGACCGCCAAACAAAGCGAACGAGACACGGCGCACTTGAACTCAACCATGGCGACGCCCTGGGTCGAAGACGGTCATGCCTACGGGCCGTGCAGCTATGGGCAGTTTCGCTGTGTCCGTTTGGACGCGGGAGAGCGGCTGTGGGAAACCTTCGAACCGACGGGTGGCAAAGCGGAACGTTGGGGGAATTGCTTTGTGATCAAGAACGGATCGCGATTCTTTCTACTCAACGAAAAAGGGGACTTGATCATCGCGCGCTTGTCTCCCAAGGGATACGAGGAAGTGGGTCGATCGCACGTGATTGACGCGATCAATCACGATCCGGGCCGACCCGTTGTCTGGAGTCATCCGGCATTTGCGAATCGACGGGTTTACCTGCGGAATGATCGAGAAATGGTGTGTTTTGATCTTGCAGCCGCCAAGTAATGCCGGCCAGAGGGTTGCCCGCGGTTGAATTGCCGGCTGTGGGACGTTCGGAGTTCCGCCCTTAAACGGTTCGACTTCACCGTGAGAATTGCTGGATTCGACGAGCTGGTCATCGGCCATTCGGTGTGGCACGGTGATGGCGATGCGATTCTGCGCCCAGCTTCTATCCCGGTTTCGATGGCTACTCCTTTGGCTCGTTGGCTTTTCGTTGAGCTGTGGATTGGGGGCAGAGCCAACCTATACCGAGTGGCGGGCCGCGTGTGCCAAATTGCCACCCAATAGAACTCTAGGTGGACGACTTCCGCCGAAAGAGTTGTTGCCGCTGGCAAGTTTTGGGGAGTTGGATGCGAATTTGCAGCAGTTTTATGCGGTTGCCACGAACGGGCCGATGTCTGCGACTGCGAATTGGGTGGGAATCGGGCCCAAACGCGAAACCTTCTTTGATGTGAGTAAAGGTTGGTTTCTCCCGCCAGAGATCCCATTTGAGCCGTTCGCGCAAAAGTTGGTGCTGCCGGCAGGATCGCGAGTCATTCTGCAGGGCGATCTCCACGGAGATGTCCGATCGTTGCTCGCGGTGATTGATCGATGGAACGACCAGAAGTGGCTCGAAGGCTTTCGGATCGTGGACCCGGCACTGCATGTGATATTCCTGGGGGATTACACCGATCGCGGGCTGTATGGGATCGAAGTTTTATACACCTTGATGCGGCTGAAGAATGCCAATCCGACCCGGGTGCATTTGGGTCGAGGTAATCATGAAGACGTGAGTTTGGTGTCGCGTTATGGGTTCCTGGCGGAGGGCCGGGCTAAGTATGGGCGCACGTTCAATCCGGTTCGAATTCTTCGAGCCTATGATTTTTTGCCCGTGGTGATCTATCTTGGTAACGGGACAGACTTCGTTCAGCTCTGCCATGGCGGCATGGAACCGGGGTATTCGCCGCAGTCGTTGTTATCGGCGGGCGGCACGAATCGCTTCCAATTATTGGGCGCCTTGGGGCAGGAGAGTTTTTTGAAGGCGCACCCCGACTGGCTGAAAACGGATGGTGGATCGCTGGCGGATTCCAAGCGGGCCTTCCGGGATTTTATTCCCACAGCCCCTACGACCCCCAGTACGATTGGGTTCATGTGGAATGACTTCACGGTCTATGGCGATGAACCGGGTTTTGCGATCAATCCGGATCGCGCGTTCGTCTACGGGCGCCCGGCGGTTGAATTCCTCTTGAAGCAGGCTTCGGGAGGCCCACAGAAAGTTCGGGCGGTGATTCGGGCGCACCAGCACTCGGGATTGGCCAATCCGATGATGCGCCGTTTGGTGGCGAGCCGAGGGATCTTTCGTCACTGGCAGGAATCCACCAGCAAAGGAATGGACGGGGCGACGGTGGTTGAATTGGGGGGCAAGCTGGAGACCGGGGCGAGTCGGGCGTTGGTCGAGGGATCTGTATGGACCTTGAATGTGACGCCCGACAGTGTCTATGGGGAGGGCAACGACTTTCGGTTTGCGACGTTCGGAGTGTTGGAACCGTCCGCTTCATTCGCCGATTGGCGGATCCGGGTGGAAACAGTCGAAGTCCCCAATCTCATACGATGATCGCGGCTCCCCGATAGAATGAGGTCGATTGAATCCAACGTCTCCTCTGCGCCTTCTCCCACCTCTGTGGTGTCATCTGAGAACCCTCTGAAATGCCATTCTTCTCCGCGATCTCTGCGACCTCCGTGGTTTTCCAATTGGCCAAGAAAATCGATGGAACCACGGAGGGCAGAGTTCACGGATGAGGCCGAGGAATGCACCGTGTTGCTTCGGCTAGCGTGCGTGAAATGAAATTGTTATCGATGGCGTCTGCCGGCCTGTGCTGGACGGCGTCTGCCCAACACGGGCATTTGAATACGGGTGCTTTGGGACAGAACCAGGGCGATAAACTAGCATTCATCAACGGGTCAATCTTTGCGGAGCAATCCGGTTACGCGAAAGCGATGACGGCGCAAAGCTCGGGCACTTATTCGGGGTTTTACCAAGGTAGTATCACCCTCACGGCATTACCGACCACGGTGGCGAACGGCGGGCCTGCGGCTGGAGCGAGCGCACCTGGATCCTTCCTGGAAGCGCGAATTGCCTCGGTACAAGGTCCTGCTGGAGGCTATTTCAGCTTCTGGGAAGAAGGGGCGACGGCGCCGACGGTGAGTTATCAGACCGGTACCACGGGTGGCACGACGACTTTCGCGTTAAGCGATGTGTCGACGGGGGCTGGGACTGTCGGGGGGGATCCATTCGGTCACCTCCATGGCCGGACCTTTACGACAACCCTTCCGGGAGAGTACACAGTTGGCATTTCGCTGATCGATTCCTCGAAGAATGGGTCAAACGGGGGTGCCATCCATGTGGATAGCGACACCTTATTCATCAGGTTCCAGACTGTGCCAGAACCAGGGACGTCGGCGCTATTGGGAGTGGGGGGCGCAGCCTTGGTGGTTGGAATGGGATGGAGACACAGGAACCGTCGGTTGAGTCATGTGAAGGGGCAATGACCTCCTAATTCAGGGTGCGGGAGTCCGAGCGGCCGACAGGAACCGTGGTTGCGGCCAGCAGTGCCAAGGTGCCTGGAGTTTACCGCCCTGCCCCCCACCCCTTTGAGCAAGCCGGATGTTCGCAACAATGAAAAGACGATTCCATCTGATAGCCAGGGCAGTTTCAAGAAAAGTGGTTTGGCCGGATTGGTTGAAGGATGGACCCGCGGAAGAACAATAGGCAGGCGGGATATTGAGAACTCGGCTGATTTTTCACAATGGCCACGCTTGAAAGTAAGCGCATGGCTTCT
>SXGU01177466.1_pt1 | contig 39097 bp, 40 predicted proteins | sample 3174531 | NCBI WGS metagenome assembly SXGU01 (sample SAMN11356863, study PRJNA531348) | freshwater metagenome | isolation source: freshwater sample F1-140 | place: China: Fuxian Lake, Yuxi | collected 2017-12-25 | reverse complement strand
GTCGTAAGCATTCCATACAATGGGCGGAGCAGCAGGGTTCGTGCCAGATTTATTGACAATGAAGAAATTCGCATGCTGAAATGATCGGCATGTTGGGTGGCAAGACGCGAAGTTCATAGAGGGGGCCGTATTATGGATATGATGGGACGTGTGGGGCTGATCGAGGTGCCGATCTTGATCGCGCCGGATCAAAAGGTTTGGATGGATCGCATGATTAAGGAAGGTAAGATTGCCATTCCTCCTGGCGGGACGCTCGAAAAGGGGTCGCTCTACTCGATGTTCGTCCGCATGCTTTTGCATAACGCGATGGAAGAGCAGAAGCGGCAAGAAGTGTTGGACATGGAGGATGAGGACGAGGAATAGGGAAGCTGTCGAAAACGACCGCAGTGGCGTTTCTGTTTTCCTTAAAGGCTCAACGTATGTAACGTACGTTGAGCCTTTGAGCTATCTGAGACCTTGCTGGATCTGAGCAATCAAAATTTGCATCTTGCAAGATGCGAGAAATGATTCACGGCCAAGGCGGCTAGAGACTCTTGAATGCAGCGTGCGCGGCCTTGATGGTTTTTTCGATATCGCTGGTTGAGTGAGCGGTCGAGAGGAAGGCTGCTTCAAATTGTGAGGGGGCAAGGTAGATGCCCTGTTCCAGCATCTTGTGGAAGAACTGCCCGTAGCGCTTCGTGTCTGAGAGTTTCGCGGTATTCCAGTCCACCACTGCGCCTGAGGTAAAGAAGGCGCCCAGCATCGAACCGACTCGGGTTTGCGCGAGCGGGATGCCGGCTTTTTGGGCCGCCTGACCGATCCCTTCGGCTAGGGCTGCGGATTTTTCTTCCAGCTTCTTATAGACCCCGCGGATCTTGAGCTGCTTGAGGGTTTCAATGCCGGCAGAGACGGCCAGCGGATTGCCCGACAAGGTTCCCGCCTGGTAGACCGGCCCAGAGGGCGCGATCAGGTTCATGATTTCTTTCCGTCCCCCGTAGGCGCCGACCGGCAACCCTCCGCCGATGATTTTCCCCAGCACTGTCAGGTCCGGCGTAATGCCGTAGAGCGTTTGGGCGCCTCCGTAGGTGACGCGGAATCCGGACATCACTTCGTCGAAAATCAGGAGAATGTCGTTTTCCGATGTGAGCCGACGGAGCGTCCTGAGGAAGTCCTGCGCCGGTGGTACGACACCCATATTCCCTGCGATTGGCTCGACAATGATGCAGGCCAACCTGTTCCGCTGCTCTTTGATGATCTGCTGGACCGCCCGGATGTCGTTGTAGGGGACGGTCAAGGTGTGCTTCGCAAAGTCGGCTGGGACTCCGAGCGAGTCGGGAATTCCCAAGGTGGCCAACCCGGATCCGGCTTTCGTCAGCAAGTAGTCGCCGTGACCGTGATAGCAGCCGTCGAATTTGAGAATGTTGTCGCGCTTGGTAAAACCGCGGGCCACGCGAATCGCGCTCATGACCGCTTCGGTCCCGGAACTGACCAGTCGAACCTTTTCCATCGAGGGGAAGGCCTGGTTGATCATGCGGGCGAGCGTGACTTCCAGCTCGGTCGGCGCGCCATAACTTGTGCCGTTCGCGGCGGCCTTCTTGATGGTGCGGATGATGGCCGGGTCGGCGTGGCCCAAAATCATCGGGCCCCATGAGAGGATATAGTCGATGTAGCTGTTCCCGTCGACGTCGTAGAGGCGGGCGCCCTTGGCTCGTTTGATAAATCGCGGCGCCCCTCCGACGGAGAGGAAGGCGCGCACCGGGCTATTCACGCCACCGGGAATTAGCTGCTGCGCGTCGGCGAATAATTTAGCGGAACGAGTCGTTTTTATAGTTTTCATAATGGGCGCGCACAGTACCATGCAGAGAGTTGTCGGTCAAGAAACCGTGGCAGCCTATTAGGTTCGCTTGGCTTGATGTTTTGGGTTGGCTGGCTCCATACTGCTTTCCCTCATTCCCCAGCGGGTCCGTTTTGATTTCTCCCGCTCCGATACGGTGAACAGGACGTGAAAGGGCGTCGCGCTGTTGTCCGGGACTGTGACAGGACAATTGGGAGGTACGAATGCCATGAGGCTCCATAGGATTCCATTATGAGCCGCCGCATGTTCGCTCCGCTGGCCGTACTGTTGGTTCTGATCGGCGGGCTCTTTGCTGCGAACATCGTGTCGGCGCAGACTAACTCTCTCGACCATTCTCCAGCCGATGTAGTGAAACGATATTTGGGGCTTGATTATAAGGGGGCCAGGCTCGATGTGATGTCGATTGATGCGGTCTCTTCTTACACGAATTGGCATGAAGAGCCGACGTGGCGGCAGGTCGTCGTGATTCGGGGTTTCAAGGTGGCGGAGCATTACCGCCAATGGGAGGTGATCGATCGATTCGAACTGATCATCCCAGTCATCTTTCAGGTCCTCGGTTCGGTGAACCTGGAGACCGCCAGCTTCACCCAGGAGGTGAAGACAGAAGAGGTGCGGGTTCATGTGAAAGCCGTCAATAATCGATGGAGAATTATCGAGCCGATGCTGCCGCCACACGTGGGGCAGAAGCGGATGGTGAATATCGTGCGTGAAGGGTGGATGAAGGAAACCGACCAGGCGAAGCGAGGTCTGCTCGATTCGTTGCGGGACGAGTTGCGAAAGGCCAAATGATGGGAAAGACATCAGTCGAGCTGTTGATTTTCGATCTGGACGGGACGCTTATCGAGTCCAAGTGGGATATTGCCGCGTCGGTGAACCTCACGTTAGCCGAGATGGGACTGCCGGAGCGGCCACTGGAGGAAATCTTCGGGTTTGTGGGCGACGGAGTGAAACAACTGTTGCGCCTGTCGGTCGGCGAGAATAGTCGGGTCACCTACGAGGAGCTTTTGCGGGTGTTCCGGAGCCAGTACTTGGCCCATTGCCTTGATCGCACCACCTTTTATCCCGGCATTGGAGCCATGCTGACACATTTTGCCGCCAAGCAGAAGGCGGTGGCCACTAATAAGGCGATCGAGTACACGAATGTGATTCTCCAGGGGTTGGGGGCGGATCATTTTCAGTATGTCGTCGGCGGCGACCATGGATTCGGATTGAAACCGGAACCTGGTATGCTATTGCATGTGATGAAAGAATTGAATGTCTCGCCCAAACGTACCGTCCTCATCGGGGACAGTACCAACGATATCAACGGCGGGCATAACGCCGGGATTCGTGTCTGTGCGGTCGGCTATGGCATGGGGAATCGCGCCAAAATGGAAGCCTGTCAACCGGACTGGTTTATCGAACGGCCGGAAGAATTAATGGAGCTCTTTATATGAGGATTTACGTTCCACGCTTCATGTTGTTGCTCGTCGTGCTCAGTTTGAGTTTCAAACTCGATCTGCTCCATGCTGGGTCGCCAAGTTTAGCCGATCGTGTAGTGGAACAGAAGCTAGCGAATGGCCTAACCGTGCTCATGGTCGAGCGGCATCAGACTCCGGTGGTCTCCCTCAACATGACCTTCCGGGTCGGAGGGGTGAACGAGCAGATCGGCCAGACAGGTTTGGCGCACCTCTATGAACATATGGCCTTCAAGGGTACGAGGACGGTGGGGACGAAGAGTTACGAGAAGGAGCGGCCCCTGCTCGAAGAACTGTTTCGCGTGGGAACTGAGTTGGAACAGCGGCAACGGGACCTCACAAAGAGGAATCAGGAGAAACCGGCTAGCCCAGAAGAGCATGGAGTCATTGAGCGCCTCCAGAAACGATTCACGGAGCTACAGGAACAAGCAGGACAGTTTGTGGCAGGCAATGAGATGGCCTTGCTCTACCAGCGACATGGCGGGGTCGGCCTCAATGCCTCGACCGGCAAGGACCTGACCCGCTACATGATCAGTCTCCCGGCCAATCGCCTGCCCCTGTGGGCTGCGCTCGAAGCCGACCGCATGGCCCACCCGGTCCTTCGCGAATTCTATAAGGAGCGAGGCGTGGTTATGGAGGAACGGCGGTTGCGGAACGACGACAGCCCCAACGGCCTGTTGTTCGAAACCTTCACCTCGGCCGCCTTTCGCGCTCATCAGTACGGCATTCCGACGATTGGCTGGGAGTCGGATATTTTGTCGCTCACGCCGGCCGACACGGAAGCTTTCTTCAAATCCCATTACGGTCCAGACAATGCGACGATTGCCATCGTCGGCGATATCAATCCGAAGGAAGTCATGGCCCTGATCGAACAAACTTTCGGCAAGATCCCGGCTGCGCCTCGGCAGCCTCAGATCGTGACGGTCGAGCCACCGCAACGGGGGGAGCGCCGCGTGGAAGTGGAGTTTGATGCCGAACCCTTTGTGGCCATCGGGTTCCACAAGCCGGCCTTGGGCTATCCGGACGACTATGTTTTCGACGTGATCGACGCGGTGCTGACCGAGGGCCTCACCTCCCGGCTCTATGCCAATCTGGTTCGCGACCAACGGATCGCCGCCTCAGTCGATTCCGATTCGAATTATCCAGGGGTCCGTTCCCCGAACCTGTTCGTGTTCAGCGCTACACCGCTCGCACCCCATACGACAGCGGAAGTTGAAGCAGCCATCTATGCCGAGCTCGAACGGCTCAAGACAGAACCAGTCTCCGCCAAGGAGCTGGAAAAGGTGTTGAACAATCTCGACGCAGATTTAGTGCGGGCGCTCCGGTCCAACGGAGGCCTCGCCTCTCAGTTGGCCCTCTATCAGACGGTGGCCGAAGATTGGCGTTATGCGCTGAAGGCTCGGGATAAAATTGCGGCTGTCACGCCGGCAGATATCCAGCGGGTGGCGGTTGAATATTTTACAAAAACGAACCGGACTGTGGCGACATTGGTGAAGAAGGCTGGAGAGAAAAAGGTTACGATGGCGCCGAAGCAAGAGGTGGCGCGATGAGGAATGTGAAACGGGAAACGAAAAATGTGAAACGATGGAGCTTCGTGCTTTGCGCGATGGTCCTGGCCCTGACGGCTCAGGTGCTGAGTGCCTGTGCCGAGAATCTGGCGTTGGGCGATCCCAGGCAGATGACCTTCAAGCCGGTTGAGTTTACTCCGCCAGAGCCAGATCGCGTGGTGCTGGAGAACGGGGTCATCGTCTATCTGCTAGAGGACCATGAACTGCCCCTAGTCAGCGTCACTGCCACCATGAAAACGGGAGGCTGGCTCGATCCGGCCGATAAGGTCGGTCTGGCGTCCCTGACCGGTTCCCTTATGAGGACCGGCGGCGGAGGTGGTCTGTCGGCGGAACAAGTGGATGCAGAGCTCGAACAGTTCGCCGGGGATGTCGGCATTTCGATTGGCCGTAAATCTGGCTCTGCCTCGCTTGACGTCCTTAGCAAGGATTTGAAGCGGGGGCTCCAGATTTTTGCGGGGCTGATCCGAACTCCGGCGTTTGAATTGGCGCGGGTTGAATTGGCCAAGCTTCAGTCTATCGAAGGAATTCGTCGCAGGCAGGATAATCCTGGCTCGATCGTGAGCCGCGAGTTTGTGAAGCTCCTCTATGGAGCGGCGCACCCGACAGCTCGTGAAAGCAGCGTCGAGTCTATTGCCCGTATCACCAGAGAGGATCTGGTCGCATTTCACAGGAAGACCATCCAGCCGAACGGCATGATGCTGGGGGTCACAGGAGACTTTGACAAACCCGCGATGGTGGCCTTGTTGCGCGAAACGTTTGGCGATTGGAAGCCAGGCGAAGTTCCGGCCCTGACGATCGCGGATGCGCCACAGAATCAGACGGGAAAGCCCATCGTCCGGTTCGTGGACAAGGATACCTCGCAAACGCATCTTCGCGTCGGTCATCTGTCGATCAAGGAAAGCGATCCTGATTATGTGCCCCTCGCGATTGCGAACGATATTTTAGGAGGCAGCTCTTTCCGCAGCCGCCTCTTCAACGATGTGCGGACCAAGCGGGGCTTGGCCTACTCGGTCGGTAGCAGATTGAACGCAGGAGTGCATGATCAAGGGGTCTGGCTGATGAGAGCGGAGACGAAACTCCCTTCGACGCAAGAGGTCATTGCCCGGTTCATTGCGAACATGGAGCGGATGAGGACCGAGCTGGTGACGGACAGTGAGTTAGTGGAAGCGAAAGAGGCTTATGTGAATTCGTTTGTCTTCTCTTTCGCCAGTTCGTCGGCGATCGTAGGGCGGTTGGTCGAGCTCGAACATGACGGGCTTCCCCCTGATTTCCTCCAGCAATTGCGGACGCGAGTCGTCGCCTTGACCAAGGAAGAAATCCTGGCTGCGGCGAAGAAACATTTCAATCCGAAGCGATTGACCATCGTTGCAGTCGGGGCAGGGGAGGCTTTGCCGAAGTTGCTGGGGGGATTCGGAGCCGTTCAAGAAATTAAGTTGGCCCCGGAGCATTGAAAAGTGGAGAGAGGTAGCCAGGCCATCCCCTCATAGAGAAAACCCAAGCTCAGGAGCTGTAGGTGAGGGGGGAGGAAAGAACGGATAGTCCAGTCGGAGCTGATAGCTGAAAGCTAACCCGTGCCCCTTGAAGACAATTTCTGCGACATCATCAAGAAGGCCCGCATCGGGCAGGCTTGGTCCGTGGAGGAGGTGGCTCGTTTCACTGGTCTTTCAGGAGCCTCTATCACGGCGCTTGAACGGGGCGATCAACCGCGTGACAAGGGTGACGTGCACGCCCTGGCTGCCACGCTCAAGCTTCGCCCTGTGCCCTTGGAGCAGATTGTGTTTGAGCAGTGGATGCCCCAACCGATTCCCTTGCTCCCGAAGATTGCCACTATCCGTGGCGAGATCAACGGCTACGGAGTCAATGGCTACATCGTGCAGGACTCGGGTGAGGCGCTCCTCGTCGATACAGCCTACAACGCTCCTGCTATGATCGCTTGGTTCGAATCCCATCGAGTCCGGTTGATCGGCATCTGTCTCACTCATGGTCATGCGGACCATGCAGAAGGGATTCAACAGCTTCTGGCGCGATGGCCTGTGCCGGTCTACTTGGGAGCTGAGGATGTCAGTCTGTTACGGTGGAAGCCTTCTGAGGATCGTCTTGTGGCGCCGCAGGATGGTGGCGCCATTCCGGTTGGACGTCTCACAGCCCATTGTCTTGTTACGCCGGGGCATACGCAGGGCGGCATCTGTTATCGGGTGGATTTCGGGCAACAGCTTGTCTGTTTTGTCGGCGACACTCTCTTTGCCGGATCGATCGGAAAATCCGTCCCGCCCAACCTCTTTCCGATCCATCTGAATTCCGTAAGACAGCGCCTGCTGAAACTGCCACACGACTGTCTCCTCTTGCCCGGTCATGGTCCTGCCACGACGGTACGCGAAGAGCTCGACCATAATCCCTTCGCGCTAGATCACTGAGACAAGCGCTATGAACCTTGATCAACGCCCCGACGAGCTGCCGATTATCGTGGAGGAACCGTTTGAGGAGGAGTTCGAGGAGACGCCCTTTTCGAAATGGACCCTGCCCATTTGCCTTTTTGTGGCGACAGTCTTCACGACTTTGTGGGCCGGGGCCTATCAGGCCTATAACGGACCGGTCGGCGGGCCGGGGGACTTTTTGCTGGAGCATCCAGATCTGCTCGGTCGCGGGGTTCCCTTCGCCGCCACGCTATTACTGATTCTGATGACCCATGAGTGCGGGCATTATGTGCTTTCCCGCATCCATCGCGTGCCCGCGTCCTTACCTCTGTTCATTCCTGGTCCTCCCTATTTCATCGGTACGTGTGGTGCGATCATTCGCCTGCGAGGACCGATCTTGAACCGGCGCGCCCTCTTCGATATCGGCGTGGCCGGTCCGCTGGCAGGGTTTGTCGTGGCAGTGGTGGCCTTGGTCATAGGGCTGAATCTCTCAACGGTTGTTGATCGGACTGCGACCGTCGGATTACAGTTGGGCGAGCCGTTACTCTTGCAGCTTATCTCCTGGCTGGTTGTCGGGTCCCTTCCTCCTCAAGCAGACATTGTCTTGCATCCTATCGGGTTCGCCGCCTGGTTTGGTCTGTTTGTCACGTCGTTGAATCTCATTCCCATCGGCCAACTCGACGGAGGCCATGTGGCCTATGCCCTGTGGGGCTCACGTCAACGGACGTTGGCCTTTGCCATGGTCCCTTTGTTGATTGTGCTGGGACTCGCTGGCTGGCACGGCTGGCTTCTCTGGGCCTTTATGGCGGGGCTCTGGGGCTTCGGGCATCCGCCCGTGTGCGACCCTCACGTCCCACTAGGCCGGGGTCGAGTTGTGGTCGGATGGATTGCGCTGGCGGTGTTTGTGGTGACGTTTGCTCCCGTCCCTTTCTCCTTCCATCAATAGGCTGCTGAAACAGACGCGCCAGCTTCGTTCTCGCATCGTTCAGGCCCTCAACGTACCGCTACGGGTGCGCTGAGGGTCCTTAGTCGCTGCGATCTCAACTCTCTTGTGTCCTAAGTGTCAGGTTGAGTGATCAGACGGTGAGACTATTGCAGCTGCATTGCCATTAACCGCGACTGATAGCGATAGACTGCCATATGATGAATTAATTGCTTGATCAACCACCCTTGTTTTTTCTCTTGAGCAGCATCGCCCACTTATTCAACCAAATTGCTTGCCATACCGCCTCCGCTGACCGACCAGAAATCAGGAACCAGGCGCCTCCTGGGCCCGTCTGGTCAGTGACGAGACGATCAGCGCGCTCTGCTGATTCTTGCGACATCGTCGCGCAGCTTCTTCATCAGTTGGGTCAGCGCCTGTCGGCGCGCTTCTGTGACTTGGTTTTGATCTTCGGTCCGCCCGCTGGGACCGACGACTTTCGAGGCGCCCTGTGCCTCTTCCTCCGCCAGTTTGGTTTCTCGTCGGGCATCCCACAAAGAGCTTCGCACGAGACAGAGCGCGTCGCTGTGGGTGCCGTCGGCGTAGTAGGCCCCGACGATGGTCCAGTAGAGCAATGTCCCTTTGTAGTTGTTGTAGCGATCGACGGCCGCGGCGCCATTCACGATGAGCAGGAGGTCAGTTCCGTACCGCATGGCTGACTCCCGCAGCTGCGCCCATTGGTTCCCTTTGACTGAAGAAAGATGGAGAAAGGATGAGCCGCTGATGAGGCCCTCTCGTTGTAATCCGTTAGCCCAGGCCTGGAGAGTTTCCCGATCGGCATCGGTCCATTCGAACTTATGGTGAAGGAATCCGGTCGGCATGATATAGAGTCCCAACTTTGGAGGACCCTGCTCAGGGAAGGGAGCCGCTGTCTGTTCTGATAGCAGAGCTCCCGTCAGCTGAGCCTCTTCGTCTTTCAGTATCTGCTGGAGCGAATCGATAGGCTTCGTCGGATTGCTCGCGCAACCGGTTGAGAAGAGGAACAGCGCGAGCAAAATGTAGGAGTGGAGCGTCATGTCGGTAACATCCTTCCGTGGATTTTGCAGAGCCCGTCGAACCGAGCCCCAGCGCCTGGCCTACTACGGTTTTACTTCATCGAGGAGTGGAGTGATTTTGCCTGCCACAGCTTGCATTGCACCCTCTTGCTCCCCTGTTACTTTGGGCCCCTAGAGATTCAGCTAGTAGCCGCCATGGCTGGGCGCTTGGACGGTTGCCTGGAGTTCCATGGGTGTACCGTCTTCCACGTCCGGATCTCTGACCGTCGGGATACCGCAGCGGCCAAACGAAGCGACATTGACCGAGGCAGGTTCGTCTTTTAGATCAAACAAATAGACCCCGTAACAGGTGGAGCCTACTGTTAGGGTATAAGGATCGAGGGGCTGTACGTCCCGCACGGTGGCTTGCAGCGTCACTTGTCGGAGATGGAAGCGGGTTGGTTCGTCCAGGCTCTCGCAAATAGGAATAGGATCGGCTGCCAAAGCAAGAGAAAACGAGATGGCCCCGCAAAGCCAGAGCGCGATGAAGAAGACAGCAAGTTTTCTGTATCGGGCGAACTCTTCGACGGTCATAGGCCGCCATTCTACCATTCCTGCTTTTATGAGCAACGTGCGAAGCGGAAGACGCTCTCTTTCGCCTTGGCGGTACAGTCGGTATACTCCGCGGCTACTTTCAGGGAGACAAATCATGAGCGTGAACGAACGACAGCTCGGTACTTACATAGCAGAGATCCGCCGCCGGTATGAAGATTTGCTGGGGCAGATGGTGGAGATTCCTTCGATCAGCATGGACCCCGCGAAGGCTCCGGATATGAGTAGCATGGCGGATGTCGCGCGGCCGGTCCTCACGGTTCTGGGGGCGGAGGGGCAGATCGTGGAGACCGGTGGGGCTCCGATCGTGTCGGGCGGCTGGATGACCGGAGCCCAGTATCCGACGGTCACCATCTATAACCACATGGATGTGCAGCCAGCGCAGGAGCCTGAATGGAAGCAGGCGCCCTTTGCCTTTAAGAACGAGAATGGGCTCTACCACGGCCGCGGCGCGACGGACGACAAGGGGCCGGCGCTGTCGGCTCTGTTCGGCGCACGGTATGCGATTGAGCAGGGAGTGCCCATCAATATCCGGTTTCTTTGGGAGCTGGAAGAGGAAATTGGTAGCCCGAATTTTGCGGCAGGATTGAAGAACCGGGCGGCAATCCCCCAGCCTGACTCAGTCGTGGTGTCGGACACCATCTGGCTCGCTAAGGGCAAGCCTGCCATGCCCTATGGTCTGCGAGGTCTGCTAGGCGCGAGGCTCACGTTGCGCACTGGGACGAAAGACGCCCATTCTGGGGTGACCGGAGGGGCCGCGAGGAATCCGCTCGCGGAATTGATGGAGGTGGCGCAGGCTTGTGTTGATGCCAAAAGCGGCATGGTAAAAATTCCCGGTTTCTATCAGGATGTGGTCGAGCCGACCAAAGCGGAGATCAAGAGTTTCCTGTCGTCAGGCTTTCAGGTGAAGAGTTTCAAGCAGGCCTACGGATTTCAGACGTTGCGCAACAATGATCCAGCCGAGATCATGCGCCGGATCTGGACCGCTCCGACGTTCGAGGTACATGGCCTGACCGGAGGCTATCACGGGCCGGGGGTCAAGACAGTTGTGCCGGGCCATGGCGAACTGAAAGTCAGTATGCGATTGGTGCCGAATCAAACTCCGGAGAAGGCTTTTGCCTTGCTCAAGAAATATGTGGCCAAGATCAATCCGGATGTGAGGGTGGAGAAGGAAGGCATGTTGCACCCCTTCAAGGGGAGTTTTGATGGCCCCTATGTCGATTGCGTGAAGCGGGCGGCGAAGGCAGGCTTCGGAAAAGAACCGGCGTTCATCCGCGAGGGAGGCTCGATCGGCGCAGTGGTCACGATGCAGAAGGCCTGGAAGGTGCCGATCCTGTTCATGGGGTTGAGCCTGCCGGAGCATGGGTACCATGCGCCCAACGAATATTTCGATTGGGGCCAGGCCTCTAGCGGCATGAAGGCCTTCGCGCATTATTTTGAGGAATTGGCGAAGATGGGAAAGGGATAGAGAGACGCCGAACCATTGCTGGCAGACCGAGCACGATCAGAATATGCGCGTTCGATGCGCGAAGTGGAGGATCAATCAGCCTCTATCCCTGAGAGGTACGAGCAAGCGTGAAGGGAGTATCGCGTGAACGCGGGTGCTCGCTGCGAGTAGCGAAGGCCAGTTCGGCTACTTCCTGAAGCGAAAAAGGTTTCCTGGGAGAAGTTAGGGGCTGCCGAGTGTCCAGCGCCCCCGTCGATCTGGGCAGGTCAGAGCCGCAGTGAGATGTTCGATGAACACGCGCCGGGAAATTTCTTCTGCGCCTAAGCGCAGCACATGTGGTGAGACTTGCTGGCAGTCGAAGAGTTTAAATCCCCAGGTGTGGAGCTGGCGCACAAGAGAGACGAGCGCGATTTTCGAGGCGTCGGTCGCTCTGGAGAACATGGACTCGCCGAAGAAGGCGCCGCCGATTGCGACTCCGTAGAGCCCCCCAACCAACGTTCCTTCCTGCCAGGTTTCAATTGAATGAGCACGGCCGAGTTCATGGAGCTTGGTATAGGCCTCGATCATTGCGGGGGTGATCCAGGTCCCTCCTTCCGGATACTGAGGTCTCGGTCCGGCACATTTGATCATCACATCGCGGAAGCAAGTATCGAGGGTGACGGTGAAATGGCCACGGCGAATCGTCTTGTCTAAACTGCGCGGGACGTGGAGTTTATGAAGAAAGAGCACGGCTCGCGGGTCTGGTGACCACCAGAGGATAGGCTGGTCTTCTTCGTACCAAGGGAAGATGCCGTGGTGGTAGGCTTCGAGCAACCGTTCAGGTCGCAGGTCGCCTCCGACGGCGAGCAGACCTTCCGGTGAGGCCTGCTCAACTGGGGGAAAGTCCAATTCGCGCGGGTTGTGGCTCAGCCTAAACATATATCTAAAGCGTAGGCCAAGCTGGGAGGAAAGACCACAGGCTTGGAAGCTGGCGCACTAGCTTTTCGTCGGCTCTGTGGCGGCGAGCAACGGCTGAAATATCGGATCGGCGTCCAGGACCATCTTGAGCTGCTCGGCCCCGATAAAGTATTGCCAGATGTCTGGTGTTTGTCCGGGAATTTCGGCAAACCATTTTTTCGCTTCTGTCAGCCGCGCCAAGATCTCGCGATTGTTTCGGTCCGGAGTGAAGAGCAGGCTGTAGGCCTTGGTGTATTCAGCCATGAATTTATCGAGTGGCAAATCGGCCAGCGCGAGGGCCTCGTCGGCATCCTGATAGGCGGTCCGAACATCTGAGTCGTCGAAGACTCGGTTCCAGGCGACTTTGTTCACGCGGGCCCAGGCTAGCTGGAGCAGGGCTTCGGTTCTGCCGGCTCTGCGATGGGGCGAGATGGCTTTGACGAGGGCCTGGCCCGTTTCGATCGAAGCTTGTTGATCGTTGTTCCAGCGCAAGGCCGCGCCTAACCGGAATTGGTTATCCAGCTGTTCAGAATGGACCGCCGCCAAGGCCTGCATCGCCGAGATCATGCGGTAGAGGTAATCGGCAGTCGTTGGTTTGTCGAACCCGCCCATCTCCATCCCCAGCGACAGGTCGATGCGCGTCGATTGGGCGTAGATGTTCCAGAAATGTTCGTTCACCACCAGAGCCAGAGCCGGATCTTTCACGATTAGTTTGTGGAGGGGGATGGCTTCTTGTAGGACCATGGCATAGAGGTGCCGGCTCAACACCATGAGGGCTTCGGTCTGATTGGGATCGATGATGAGGACGCGATTCAGCATGGCGACGCGGTCGCGCAGTTCAGGAAAAGTGGCGGCGCGGGCGGCGGCGGCGGTCAAGAGGCCAGGGGCATCCGTCGGTCCCCACCAGACCAGTGAGTCGGGGAGGGCGCGGCTCGTTTCTGTGACAAAGGGAATCTTTTCCATGATGCCGCTGCCAGCGACGGCGCCGCTGGTGACGGGAAGGTTCACGACTGCCGTATCGTTGGTGAAGCCTTGTTTCTTCAGCCCGGAGAGAACGACCCATTGGAGCGTGATTTCTTTAAGCGCCCGCCTGGTTCGCTTAATCGTACTGGTCCATTTGACGGAGCCGGCGGCGTAGGTCAAAGGCGCAGTCAGGGGGCCCTGGTAGCTGATCGTTAGTTTGACCAGGGTGGTCGGCACCGCCACGAGCGGGCCGTTCGGTTTGAGACGGAATGAGGCGGAGGGAAGTTGCGTGCTTCCGGCAATGTGGATATGGAATCCGGTTCCCGGAGGAGCCTGACCCAGCGAGTCGGCTACGAAGGCCGAGGCGGGATAGCGGTTCAGCTCTTCACTGAAAAAGACCAGGGCGCCGTTACTGGGCCACAAGACCTCCATTCCCACGTCGCTCCTCACGAGGGTGGGGGCATGGGCTGCGCGCACCCGCTGCCAGCAGGAGTCGTAGTGGCTGTCGAGGTCTGCAGCGCTGTTCTTGCTGCTGGCGGCCAGGGGATATTGGCAGGCGAAGTCGAGTCGGCCGACAGCTGTTTTGTCTCCTGCCCCCATCGCTTCGGCATAGCGTTGCGCCGTCGTTTCCGCTGAGGTAACCACAGGATTGGATTTTTTCTGAGCGGGTGATGCCTGCGACACGCCGATCAGGGTCGTCGTGGCAACCATCGACAGGGTTCCGGAAAGAAACAGGATTGTGAACCAGCCTCGGTGGAGGATTTGCAGGCGTCGCATGTCGTACAGGCTCCTAAAATGAAAGACGGGGCGAAGCATGCATTGTACCACGCTGCTTTGAGCATCTGAAAGAGGCAGGCAGGAGCGGGACACGAAGAACGGATCGGGCAGGAGCAGATTCCCAGCTATTCGACGACAATCACGGCACGCATGTCATGACCGGGCATGTCGCATCGGTAGGGGAACGTTCCGGCGCCGGTCGGCGTGAACTGAATCTCCGCCAGCCCGTCAGGTGGGATGATGACTCTGGTGAGCCCATCGGGAGAGAATTCCGGAGCTCCATTGCCGCCCACGTTGAGATTGACGCCGAGGAAGAGTTCCTTGGCCACCACGGTATGGAGCTCCGTATCGTGATTACGGAATCGCAGCGCGGTCTTACGTCCGGCATGGAGGGTAATGCGGTCTGGGATGAACATCCGTCCATGGATCTCGACGGTGATCGATTCCACGTCGAGGTCGCCGGAAAGCGCAGAGGCAGGAACAGTTAGCAGCCAGGCCAGGCCTATGAGCCAGACCGTTCCTTTCACTTGGCGTTGGCCTTCTTGAGGATGGCGCGGCGCAGGGCAACTCGGTCGGCCGATTTCAAGGGTGGGACCGGCCGGTGTCGGCAGAGGATGACGGTTTGTTGGAGGGAGAGGATGAAGACCTCGCAATTCGGACAGGCGCCGAGGTGGCTGCGTATTTCTTTGCAAATGTCGGAGGCGAGTTCTCCGTCGATATAGGCAGAGAGTTGTCGAAGAAGTTTCAAGCAATGGCCTCGCCCTGCTTTATGGCGCGAGGACGGTTTGGTCTGTTTTGTGTGTGGCGTCGCGGTCTTTTTCTTGGTCATGAGCGCAAGCTCCTCGACTTGTGGTCATTTTCATCGAGGATGCCGCGGGCGCTGAGCTCCCGCCGGACGAATAAACGCGCCCGATGCAGCCGCGATTTCACGGCCCGTTCATTGAGGCTCATGATTGTGCCGACTTCCTTGGCGCTGACCTCTTCCATGTCGCAAAGGATTAGGACCATGCGGTATTTTTTCGGCAGTTTGTTGATCGCCTGGTCGAGGGCCCGCCGGAGTTCCTTGTTTTCCAGCGCCTCTTCGGGACTGAGTCCCTCCGTCGGGATCTGGAGGCGAAACTCTCCTTCCGAGGTGGGCACAAATTCATCGAGCGAGAGTTCGTGCTCCGGCTCGCCCTTTCGCTTGCGCCGCATCTTCATGTAGGTGCGTGACGCAATGGTGTAGAGCCAGGTCGAGATCTGCGCGTCCCCGCGAAAATTCTTGAGCCCCCGGTAGGCATTGAGAAAGGTCTCCTGGACGAGATCTTTCGCCGCCTCCGTTTCTCCGCAGAGGCGATGGGCGTAACGGTAAGCCAGATCGACGTGGTCTCGATAGAGCGTGCCAAATTCGTCTAGCCCTTGTGCAGGGAGTGGTTGAGAGCGGTTTTTGAGGGCTGTGGCCATGGCTCAGTAGACCCCTGGGGCACCGGGTCGTGCAATCGGCGCCTTCGTTGATGGGAGGGCGATAGTGACTTGCTCATGGTCGATGCGTACAGTCAACGACTGGCCTACCTTCACCGAAGGAACCCCAATCTTTGAATTGAGCATCACCAGGCCGATGGGGGTGCGGAGCAGCACGAAGTTCGATTTGAGTTTGGCGACGGTTCCCGACAGGAAGAGCTGCACGTCGGCGCCGGCGTGTGGGATCTGGCTGACTTGCAGGTCGAATTGCAGATCGTGCACCCCGCGGATGGTGTTCGTGTCGTCGACTTCGACGGTCAGCCGATCTCCCTCCCTGTAGTCCGCGAGGCGCTTTTCCGCTGTGCCGACATGGACGATCTGGTTTCCGTCCGGCCCCCACCAGAGCAGCGTGTTTGGATCCTCGGTCCCGCGCGTCAGGGGCCCGCTGAGATAGCGGTGGACCAGTGAGCCGTCGGTCCTCTTGCGGATCTCGACGATCGTATCATGTCCATGGACCCACAGGCGTACCTCGTGCGAGGCTTTGATATCCTTCAATGTCGTTTTGGAGCTGAGGGACAATAGACCGATTGGAGTTCTAAGAAAAACGATCCCGGCTTTGGTTTGCCAGACCGATCCCCGTAATCGGATGGAGGGGTCAGCTTGATTCTGGGCGAGGATTGCAGGGCTTTCGATGACCGGGGGGGCTGGTATCGTGGCGGTAGCCGGCAACTCCGCGGCCGAAACGGGGCTCACGAGGAGGAACGCGAGGGCTGCAGCGCGAATAATCACGTTTGTGCGAATAGCATGATCCCTCGGGGGGAGTCAAGGTGAAAGCCCTGATTCCCGATCCTGGATCGGTGCGGCGCATTTCGAACGCTCCCCAACTCTAGGGTTCGACGCGAGGTTGACGCTGCGCCAGCAGGTTATGGCAAAACTCTGTCAGGACAGGCGGGATCGGTTCGGATGCGAGCCCATCGTACGCAGCGAATAGCGCGATCAATTTTTGCGAAGGTGGTGTCGTAGTGGCGGAAATTGGCCAGTTATTTCTTGCGGACGAGCAAGCGAATCGGGGTGCCCTCGAACCCATATTCCTCGCGGATTTGGTTTTCGAGAAAGCGGAGGTAGCTGGGAGTGATATTGTCTGGGTGACCGACAAACAACGCAAAGACCGGTGGTTGGGCCGCGACTTGGGTCATAAAGGCCGACTTGGTAATTTTCGTCGGTTTGCCCTTCCGTACCGGCAGGGGATGGGTGGTCAGAATTTCCTGCAGGAACTTGTTTAACGCGCCGGTCGGGATTCGTTTGGAGAATGCCGCATAGACTCGGTCGATGGTCGGGAAGAGCTGGCCCAGCGAATCGGGGTGTGATGCTGAGGCAAAGAGCACCGGTGCCCAGGCCAGGAAGGGAAAGCGCCGCTTGAGTTCCAGTTCGACTTTCTGGCGCGCCTCGTGATCGCCCTCACGGAGATCCCATTTATTGACGATAAGGAAGCAGGCCCGGCCTTGCTTGATGATGACGCCGGCGATTTTGGTATCCTGTTCGGCCACGCCTTCCGTGGCGTCGAGTAGCAAGATTCCAAGATCGGATCGGCCGATGGCCAGGTGCGATCGGACCACGCTATAGCCTTCAATACCCCGGTCGATCTTTCCGCGCCGCCTGATGCCAGCCGTGTCTGTGAAGAGATAGGTTCGTCCCTTATGGAGGGCGAGCGAATCGATGGAATCTCTGGTGGTGCCAGGCACGTCGCTGACCACCACGCGGTCTTCTCCGAGCACGGCATTGACCAGCGTGGATTTGCCGACATTCGGCCGTCCCACGACGGCGATGCGGGGGATCGTCGATTTCTCAAGGCTCTCATCCGGGATCGGGAGGAGCGGGTAGATTGCGTCCAGGAGGTCGGAGACGCCGATCCCATGTTCCGCAGAGATCGGATAGAGCGTCTCTGTCCCCAACTGATAGAAATCGGCCACGAGCGGTTCGACCTTGGGCGTGTCGATCTTATTGATCACCACGAACAGGGGTTTCGTCGTGCCGCGCAAGAGACGGACGACGGCATGGTCTGGGGTCGTGAGTCCGGTCCGGCCGTCCATCAGCAGGATCAAAATGTCCGCTTCTGCAATGGCAAGCTCCGACTGCCGCTTGATGAGAATCAACATGCTTTCCGAAGCGGTCGGGTCTAGGCCCCCCGTATCGACCAGGCGGTAGGGACGATTTCGATAGGTGGCGTCGGCGTAGTTGCGATCCCGCGTCACGCCGGGGACGTCGTCCACGATGGCCGTGCGTTTGCCGAGCATGCGATTGAAGAGCGTCGACTTGCCGACGTTGGGGCGACCGATGATGGCCACAATAGGCGGGTGAGCCGCCGTCGTGTGCAGCAGGGCCGGTACCGTTTCTTCCGGTACGGCCTCTTCGACTGGGATATGTTTGGATTTTTTAGTGCGTGGCATAAAAAAGTATATTCCGACCGTAGCACAAGATTTTTGGCAAACACAACCACCGTCAGGTACACTCACCTCAAATGACGCCGTTTTACTTGAATTGGGACGAAATCGACGATGTCTTGCTCGACATGGACGGCACCTTGCTGGATCGTCATTTCGACAACTTCTTCTTCGAAGAGGAGTTGCCGCGGCGCTATGCTGTCCTGCATGGGCTGACCCACGAGGGGTCCCGCGATCGATTGATGGCCATGTACCGGTCGGTCGAGGGGGAGCTGGCTTGGACCGATTTGGACTATTGGACCGAGCGGGTGGGGATCGATGTAGTGGCCCTGCATAAGGAGCTGGACCATCTGGTGGGGTTCTTGCCGAGCACAGAAACGTTCCTCCGTGATCTCAAGATTCTGGGGCGGCGGGTCACGATCTTGACGAACGCTCATCAAGCTGGCGTGGACGTGAAGATAGCCAAGACGGGCCTCGACCGGCATGTGGACCGCATCGTGACGGCCTCTGAGGTGGGCTATTTAAAAATGCGCTCAGCCTATTGGCCTGCCTGTCAGCAGTTGGTGGGGTTCACCCCTGAGCGAGCGTTGTTTATCGACGACGATGAAGGTTGTCTGGCTGCCGCCAAGGATTTCGGCATCGCGCATTTGGTCCATAGCGCGAAGTCCAGCTCTCAGCTGCCGCCGGTTCCCTCTGCCTCTTTTCGATCGGTCGAGAACCTATCAACCCTCAGAAAGAGGCCGCTGCCGCACGGACGATGAGGCAGCCGGCACAGCCGCTCCCCGGTACATTGCTCCGCCCAATCGTGGGACGTTCCGCATCTGGAACCGATCCAGCTGCCGGATCGTAAGCCCCGCTTGTTCGATAAGCTGATCGATCTTCCGGTTCAGGTTGCAGCCACAGCCGATCACTCGCTGGAGCGGGTTCAATCGATCCTGCCAGGCCGCAATCCCTGCCTCCTTGCTCCTGCCATGTTCCAGAAAGAGAAATGTTCCATCAAGCTTCAAGACTCGGCGGACTTCCCGGAGCGCCTGTGCCGGATCGGGAATGGTGCAGAGGGTCCAGGTGCTCACGACGCAGTCGAAGGTTTGATCATCGAAGGGGAGCGTTTCCGCGCTGAGGCGAGAAATTTCGATAGGGAACGGTGCGGTCTCTCTTCGCGCCGCGAGACGATCGGGCAGCATGGGGAAGGGATCGACTGCGCATAACCGTGAAACAATGTTGGGATAATGTGGCAGATTCAGTCCGGTTCCCAGGCCAATCTCCAGCACCTGGCCCCCTACTGCATGCAACAGTTCAACCCGGAGTTGCCGGAACTCTGCCCCGCTCATGACGAGGTCCATGAGCCGAGGAAATATGTGGCGGCCGTAGAGTCCCATCAGAAGCCGCAGTATAGCAAACCGAGCCTTCCGATGGGCGTAGCGAATCTTGTGACCCCCAGGGGTCTGTGTTAGAGTTCTTCCTCTTTTTCTATCTCTCCGCGATATAGCATGGCATGAGCAAAACCTACGATCATCACGCCCTGGAAGTGAAGTGGCAGGCCTATTGGGAGGAGCACCGGACCTTCCGGGTGGTTGACGACAGAGCCAAGCCAAAATTCTACTGTTTGGACATGTTTCCCTATCCCTCCGGATCTGGCCTCCACGTCGGCCACCTCGAAGGCTATACGGCTACGGACATCGTCTCCCGGTACAAGCGCATGAGGGGGTTTAATGTGCTCCATCCGATGGGGTGGGATGCGTTTGGGCTCCCGGCCGAACAGTATGCGGTGAAGACCGGCATTCATCCGGTCGTCACGACAGCCCAGAACATTGCCACGTTCAAACGCCAGATGAAACGGGTCGGTCTGTCCTATGACTGGGAACGGGAGGTCAGCACGATCGACCCGGACTATTATCGCTGGACTCAGTGGATCTTTTTGAAACTGTTCGAGCGGGGGTTGGCCTACGTGGCGGAGGTGCCGGTGAACTGGTGTCCTACCCTGGGGACGGTGCTGGCCAACGAAGAAATTATCGACGGGAAAAGCGAGGTCGGCGGGTTCGGTGTGGTGCGGAAGCCGATGCGCCAATGGGTCCTCAAGATTACGGCCTATGCAGACCGGCTCCTCGAAGATTTGAAGCTGGTCGAATGGCCGTCCAGCACCTTGGAGATGCAGAAGAACTGGATCGGCCGATCGGTCGGAGCGGAAGTCGAATTCGATTTGGCCGGCTGCTCTGGCACAGTCCGGATCTTTACCACGAGGCCCGATACCCTGTTCGGCGCGACGTATATGGTGTTGTCTCCGGAGCATCCACTCGTGGAGGTCGTCACGGCGGCTGACCGCCGTGCGGATGTCACAGCCTATCGCGAGGCTGCTGCCAGAAAGAGCGATCTCCAACGGCAGGAACTCGACAAGGAGAAGACCGGGGTCTTCTCCGGGGGCTATGCGGTGAATCCGGTGAACGGTGAGCGGCTGCCTATTTGGATTGCCGACTATGTCTTGATGGGCTATGGGACCGGAGCCATTATGGCTGTGCCGGCGCATGATGAACGAGATTGGGCCTTTGCAAAGACCTACGACTTGCCGATCCGTGAAGTGATCGCGGGCGGCCAGGTCGCGCAGGAAGCTTTTTTTTCGTCCGACAAGGGCATGGTCGTCAATTCCACCACGCCGGATAAAAAATTTTCAATCGATGGACTAACGCCTGGGGATGCGATTCCGAAAATCACGGCCCATTTAGAATCGCAGGGTAAGGGCCGTAAGGCCGTGAACTATAAGTTGCGGGACTGGCTTTTTGCCCGCCAGCGTTATTGGGGCGAGCCCTTTCCCATTGTGTGGGTGGATGACCAGGCCCTTCCGATTCCAGAAGAGCAGCTGCCGCTGCTCTTGCCGGAGACCAATAACTTCAAACCGTCTGGGAACGGCGAAAGCCCGCTGGCGAATCTCACCGATTGGCTGACGACTACCGATCCGACCAGCGGCGTAGCGGCGCGCCGCGAGACCAATACGATGCCCCAGTGGGCTGGTTCCTGTTGGTACTATCTGCGGTTTATCGATCCGAAGAACCAGCAGCAGCTCGTCGATCCGGAATTGGAGCGGTATTGGATGCCGGTGGACCTCTACATCGGCGGCAGCGAACATGCTGTGCTGCATCTGCTCTACGCGCGCTTTTGGCACAAAGTTTTGTACGATATCGGGGCGATCAGTACCCCGGAGCCGTTCAAAAAGTTGGTGCACCAGGGGATTGTGCTGGGGGAAGACAATCAGAAGATGTCGAAGTCCCGCGGCAACGTCGTTAATCCCGACGAGATTATGGACCAGTTCGGGGCCGATGCGGTGCGGCTCTATGAAATGTTCATGGGCCCGCTAGAGGCCGTGAAGCCCTGGAGCACGCGAGGCGTGGAAGGGGTCACGCGGTTTCTCGAGCGGTCCTGGCGGCTGATGGTGACCGACGAAGGCCATCTGTCGAATGCCGTGGTGGGGAGCGTTCCCACGCTCGAACAGCAGCGGTTGCTCCACCAGACGATCAAGAAAGTGACCGAGGATATCGAAGAATTGCGGTTCAATACTGCGATCGCCCAGATGATGATCTTTACAAACGAGATGACGAAGACTGAGCTTCGTTCACGGGCTCTGCTCGCCCCCTTTGTGCTGCTGCTGGCCCCCTTCGCGCCTCATTTGGCGGAAGAATTGTGGGTGGTGCTGGGGCACAAGCCGAGCGTATCTCAGCAGCCCTGGCCGATCTTCGATCCGGCCATGACCGTGAGCGACCGGTTGACTATTCCGATCCAGGTGAACGGAAAGTTGCGCGCTAAACTTGAGGTGGGAACCGATGCCACTCGCGAGCAGGTTGAGGGACTGGCTCGTGTGCAGGTCGCGGAGTGGTTGCAGGGGCAGGAGCCGAAGAAGATCGTGTATGTCGAGAAAAAGCTGATGAATTTCGTCGTATGAATATCGCCGTGGTTGGCGAGAAAGGCGAGATATGCGAGACCCATTGAAAACTAGAGGCGCGCGTGCCTGTTTCGTTTTCCCTGCCAGTCTTGTATTGCTCGCGACGCTCGCCGGATGCGGCTATCAGTTTCGTGTAGAGGGAGCCGGGCCCACCATCGGGAGCGCAGCAGTGTCTGCGTCTACGGTCCCGCCGCCGAGGCTGGTGGTGAGGACCTTGGAGAATAAAAGTTTCGAGCCCAACCTGGAGGCGCGCTTCACCAACTATCTGCGTCACGAGTTTTCCTCCGGCAGCGGGGCGCAGATCGTGCCGGATACTGAGGCGGCCGATCTTGTATTGTCCGGGCAAATTCTCTCGGTCGGCATTCCATCGCTCAGTTTCAGTATGACCACCACTCTTGAAAGCCGCGCTGAGGTGACGGTGTCGGTCACGGTGACGGAGACTAGGACAAAACGTATCGTGTGGATGCAAACGGCGAAGGGCTCTTCGGAGTTCTATATCACGCCGGATTTGCAGTTCAACCGCGTCCTGCAGAACCGAGCCGTGGAGCAGGCAGGCCGTTTCATCGCGGCAGATCTAGCTTCCCGCTTTTTGCTCCAGTTAGAGTCGGGGCAGTTGGAAAAGCCGACCGTGGAGCCGGCGGCCAGCACTATGAAGACAACCGTCAAATAAATCGGATCGCGATCATGGCTTCAGCTATCTCTCCCGCACAACTGACCGCACAACTTGCTCAAGGCACGGTCGCGCCTCTGTACCTGTTTGCAGGCGAGGAAGATTTGTTGCGCGACATGGCTCTGGCTGCGCTGAAGACTGCGTTATTGGGGGCAGGCGAAAGCGATTTCAATTGCAATCTGCTTTATGGTGATGACGTGAGCGGGTCGGAGATCGTCACTTGCGCCTTGGAAGTGGCGGTGTTTGCTCCCAGACGAGTGGTGGTGGTGAAAGCGGCCGATAAATTGCCGGCGAAGGAATGTGAGGCGATCCTTTCCTATTTGAAAAATCCAAACGATTCCACAACCGTAGTTTTTCTCGCGCCGAAACTCGACGGACGGCTGAAATTCACTCAGGCGCTCACGAAGTCCGCCGTGACGGTCGATTGTGCTCCCCTTAGAGAGGTGCAATGGATTCCCTGGCTGAAACAGGATGCGGAGCAGGTCGGGATCCGGCTCAACAACGAAGCCATTGAGTTGTTGCAAGAGGGCTGCGGCGGCTCGCTCTATTCGGTCCGTCGTGAATTGGAAAAGTTAGCCGCCTACGTCTCGCCAGGCGTGGCAGTCACTGCCGCGGATGTGGCGATCTTGCGGGGAACAGAGCCGGGCGCCTCAGTATTCGATTTGACTTTGGCGATTGGGGTGAGAAATCGAGGACGGGTATTGGCGATCCTGGCCAGGAATCTAGAAGCGGGGGAGGCACCGCTGCGAATCCTCGGGTCGCTGGCCTGGCAATATCGGAGACTCTGGAAGGTCAAGGAAATCGCACGGCAGGGAGGCCGCGAGGGGGAAGCAGCCAGGACCTTGCGGATGGACCCATCCAAAGTGCGTGCGTTCCTCGATCAGTTTCCCGACGCCCATCTGCAGGAGGCACTGGGGCTGCTCGTAGAGGCTGATGCCAAACTGAAGGGTGGAAGCGGGGGACGTCCCGCGAGAATTCTTGAGTGGCTGTTGTTGCGGTTGTGCGATCGCGCGCAGGGTCAGGCACGTCCACCCTCACCAAGTCGAGGCGCCGAGGCGCCGCAACCGGTGAAAGCGAGAACGATTTCGAACGTGCGAACGATTAGCGTGAGGCAGACAAGGAGTTGACGTGGAGCGTGAGGCGAGCTACCCGGCGCGAAGCCGTGTTGGGCTTTATTACACCCTTCGTCACGGCTTTGCTGAGGGCCGACGTGGCGAGACGCAAGGACACCGTCGCATCCTCGACCTTCTTCTCGGCCACGGCCGCCTGGACTTTCTTGACGAGGGTCTTGAGGGCGCCCAGCGTGGCACGGTTACGGTCATGCCGCTTCACGGACTGGCGGGCTCGGCGAATTGTCGATTTATGTACAACCGGCATAGTAAACTCCTCTTGTAGAAAAGAAGCGCACTTGTACCATGCGGCTTTATGAAGCGTCAAGGTAAGCCACTCTGCCGTTATTCTTGAAAAGGACAAGCCTGTGTCAACCATCATTGCCCGTGACCGTCTAATCCTGGCCTTGGATGTTTCCACCCGCGACGAAGCAGACCGGTTGCTCGATCGCGCAGGGGATCAGATCGTGTTCGTGAAGGTCGGACTCGAGCTCTACACCGCCGCAGGGCCGGAGATGGTTCAACGGCTGATCGCCCGAGGGAAGCGGGTGTTCCTGGATTTGAAGTTTCTTGATATCGAAGAAACGGTGCGCCGGGCTACGGCGCTGGTTGCGTCGATGGGTGTGGAGTTTTTGACGATTCATGCAAACCGGAAGGCGCTGGCTGCAGCCGTTCAAGGCCGTGGTGCCTCCTCGTTGAAATTGTTGGCGGTGACGGTCTTGACCAATTTCGACAGCCACGACCTCCGTGAGATGGGCATCCAGCGGAGTGTGCAGGACCTGGTTGCGGCGCGAGCCCTCTTGGCATCAGAAGTGGGCTGCGACGGGGTCGTGGCCTCAGGTGAAGAGCCTGGGATCCTCCGTCCCAAGGTCGGTCCCCGCTTTCTGATCGTAACGCCAGGCGTGCGCCCGGCCGGCAAGGGGGTCGATGACCATGCCAGGGCGACCACGCCGACCCAGGCAATTTCCGTTGGTGCCGATTATTTGGTGATTGGCCGGCCCATCAGAGACGCCGTGGACCCGGCTGCTGCCGCTTCCGCCATTCTTGTAGAAATGCAGGCGGCCTTTGACGCGCGAGGCTGAAGGGCGGACAGCGAGTTGCGGGTCTCCTTCCCCTTTTGTTAGAATCGCCCCTCTGCCATCGAGATCCGTTTCTCGGCCTCCTGCGTATGGTGGGTGTAGCTCAGTTGGTTAGAGCGCCGGAGTGTGGATCTGGAGGTCGCGGGTTCGAAACCCGTCACTCACCCCAAATCCTCGTTTTCCAGAACTATCACTTAGACAGTAGCCCCTGCCGGAGTGACCGCTTCATCCGAAGGGACGCGGCTTAGCTGGTCGACTTCCAGTATGTTGCCGCCCCCTGCTGCTTGACTCTACCGGTGGTATTCCACAGAATCCTTGGCGCAGTGAACGGACACCCGTTCTTGAAATTTTATACGTGAGGGAGAGACAAAAAGATGAAAAGCGAGATCTTATATCCAGGGGCCTTTCCGATGGTGCGAGTGGAGTTGACGGCGGGCGAACATATCAAGGCTGAGTCAGGCGCGATGGTGGCCTGCTCCCCGACCATCGATATCGAAAGCAAGATGGAAGGAGGCTTTCTCGGCGCCTTGTCGCGAAAGTTCCTGACGGGAGAAAAATTTTTCTTTCAGACCCTGCGAGCCAGTCGGGGGCCGGGCGAAGCGTTACTGGCCCCGACGGTGCCAGGCGAAATCGTTATCCTGGAACTCGATGGTGTGAACGAGTACATGGTCCAAAAAGACGGTTTCCTGGCTGGCGCCGACGGGATTGTCATCGAAAGCAAAATGCAGAGCCTGAGCCGTGGACTGTTGAGCGGAGAGGGTTTCTTTATCTTGAAGATGAGCGGAAAAGGAACACTCGTGCTGAACAGCTTCGGGGCCATTCACAAGATCGAGTTGAAGCCGGATCAGGAATATATCGTGGACAACAGCCACCTGGTGGCCTGGTCCTCCACGACGTCCTATAACATCGAAAAAGCTACCTCCGGCTGGATTGCCAGTGTGACCTCAGGCGAAGGATTTGTCTGCCGGTTCCGAGGGCCGGGACTTGTGTACATTCAAAGTAGGAATCCTGGCAGTTTCGGAGCGTGGATCAGACAATTCATTCCCGTCAGCGAGTAACCGCTGCTGAAAATGGCCCCCAACTTCGTTCTCACCTCGCAGGAAATCCTCAACGTACCGCAAGAGTACGCTTCCGATTTCTGCTCGTCGGCAGCCTCGTTCGCGGTCATTTTGAGCAGCCGTTACTTGGAAACGAACATGGAGAGCGGGGTAGTGGGGCTAAGGGGATAGAGGATTAGACGCATGAGTGATAAAGTACAGACAGCGTTACCCCGTTATTCCTCTACCTCGGATATCCCGCTATGAGTTCCAACGCCCTTTGTTTCGGTCATAACCATCCAGCCAGCGGGGCGCCGTGTTTTGTGCAGGTGGATGAGGCAGGGCTGACGATCATTTTTGAATTGACGGGGGGCGGTAGCGATCGAGAGGTTGTGCCGTTTGCTGCGCTCAGCGTGTCGGCAGGTGGACTTGATCATGACCATCTGGTGGTGAAATGGACTGGCGTGCAGGGGGAGCAGACTCTGTATCTCAAAGACCAGGACGCGATTCGAGCCTTTCGCCAAACGGCTCCCGACGATCTGAGCCTTCATTTTGCTCAGGCTGCCGAGTTGGTTCGTCAGGTGCGTCAACGTCGCCGACTCGTGTGGGGCCTGGCCCTGGGGATGTTCCTCTCGACGGTGTTGGGTCTCTGGTTCGGCTCAGATTTGCTGGTTCAGATTGCCGTGAGCCGGATTCCGGTGGAGTGGGAACAAAAACTAGGGGAGTCGGCCTATCGGGACTTTCTGGCTCAGCAGGAAGTGATCAAAGAGGGGCCGGCGGTGGCCGCGCTAGGAGAAATGACGCAACGGCTGACCGAGCAGATTCCGAACAATCCCTACAAATTTGAAGTAACAGTGGTGAAGAGTGACGTCATCAATGCGTTCGCGCTGCCAGGCGGGCATGTGGTGGTGTTCACCGGGCTCATGAAAAAAGCCGACAGCGGCGAAGAAGTGGCGGGTGTGATGAGCCACGAACTCAACCATGTGTTGCGGCGGCATGGGCTTGAACGGATCGTGAAAAGTCTCGGGTTGCTGACGGTGGTGACCATTGTGCTGGGCGATCTACAGGGCCTCGTCGGGATGATGAAACAGCTCAGCGTCGAACTGCTCACGCTGAAGTTCGGACGGGAGCAGGAGACCGAGGCCGATGTGACCGGATTGCAGTTGCTTCAGCGGGCGAAGATCGATCCCTCCGGCATGATCAAGTTTTTCGAGCGGCTCTCGGAGAAAGACGAAGGCCGGATGGAATGGCTCTCGAGCCATCCGATGAGCACAGCCAGGGCTGAACGATTGAAAGCGGAGCTGGCCGCCCTGCCGAAAAAATCCCCGGAGCCATTTATCTTCGACTGGAAACAGGTGCAGGCGTCGCTCGGCGCCCAGCCGGTCGTTGCGCCGTAAGCCACGGCGAGCCGTGTGCGATTTCTTTTGTACGAAATTTATTTTCGGCTATAATCCGATCGTTGCATCTTACGGGCAACGGGGCATTAGCTACTCACACAAGGAGGAGCGCGTATGACGAAGCAAGTACTCGTGCTATCGGGTGCGGTGCTTTTTGGCCTGCACGCAGGCGTTGTCATGGCGGCCAATCCCGACACTGGGCCTGGTTGCGGTCTCGGCAAACTTGTCTGGAGCGATTATGTGCACCAGAAGAACATCGCGCCCCAGGTGATGATGGCCACGACGAATGTCACGTTTAGCAACACGTTCGGAATCAGCAGCGGCACCTCCGGCTGCACGAACGACGGGCAGATCATGGCCGAGCAGAAGACGACTCTGTTCGCCGAGCTCAATTTCGAGAACCTGTCGCAGGAAATAGCGCAGGGCCAGGGCGAACACCTCGCCTCACTGGCCACCTTGATGGGTGTGCCGGACGAGCATCAGGCGGAGTTCTTCGCTATGACGCAGGAACGGTATGCCTCGTTGGCTAAGACCGGTGAAGTTTCGCCGGTTGCGATGGTGAAAGCGATCAACAGTGCAATCGCCACGCATCCAGTCCTTGCTCAAGTTTCCACTCGTTAATTATCAGTCCAGGGCTTCGACCGCACGGTCGAGTCCCTGCGTCTTTTTGACCTGCTGCGTGCATAGTCTTTTTCTCCTGATCAGCCTGCTGTTCGCTCATCCGTCGTCGGCGCAAGCCGAGGCGGCTGCGGGCAATCTCTATTTAACGGAACTCATCGGTCAAGCGGTCCAGGCGCAGCTTGCTAGCGAGCGAGAGTGGCATCTGCTGCTTCACTATCGCCAGGGCATGTGGGGGGGCTATGTCAGCGAGCAGGACGACCCTGGATTCTTCATGTCGCTGAATGGGAAGACTGATCCGCAGGCGGAGCTCAATGCGACGTTGAAGCAGTTTTTTTCCGATGAGCGCGTTGGACGGTCAAAGCAGCCGGCCCAATGTGCGTTTGTCGCCCGGTATGCCTGGTTGCGCGATCGATTGCGTTTCGACGAGCATCGCCTCCCACCGATGGCCTGCGAACGGTTCGAGCGCTGGCTCGCCGACTTTGAGGCCCAATCGATCACGCTCATCTTCCCTTCCGCTTTCATGAACAATCCCGCGTCGATGTTTGGGCATACGTTGCTTCGGGTAGACCAGAAGGGCCAAACAGAACAGACGAGGATTCTGGCCTACACGATCAACTATGCGGCGGACGTGCCGCCTGATTCCGGCCTGGCCTATCCGATCCGTGGCATCTTTGGTGGCTACCGCGGGTACTTCTCGACGATTCCCTACTACCTCAAGGTCCAGGAATACCGCGACATTGAGAACCGCGATATCTGGGAATATCGGCTGAACTTTACAGACTATCAGGTCACGCGGTTGCTCATGCATGCCTGGGAACTGGGGAACTCGTACTTCGATTATTTCTTTTTCAAAGAGAACTGCTCCTACCATTTGCTGGCCTTGATCGAGTATGCCGATCCGACATTGCATCTTATGGATCAGTTTTTTCTTTGGACCGTTCCAGCCGAGACGGTGCGTCTCCTTGTCGCGCAACCGGGGCTAGTCAGCGACATTGCCTATCGGCCCTCTCGCAGCACGCTCATCCGTCGGAAACGGGAACGATTGTCTCCGCAAGAAAAAGAGCTGACGTCGCAAATCATTCATGAGGGGGCCGCGACGAAATCGGATGTATGGCGTCAGCTCCCAGTGCTTCGCCAGGCATTTGTGCTGGATGTGGCCTCGGATTATCTCCGATACAAGAGTGAGACGAACGAGGCTGCCACTGAGTATAAAGAGCGCAATCGAACGCTCCTCACTGCGCGCAGCGAATTGCGGATCCCCTCCGAAAATCTTCCTGTTGCGCCCTATGCCCAACGGCCGGAACTGGGCCACAAGACTTCCCGCGCGCAGGTGGGAGCAGGCTGGCGCAATAATGATAGTTATGAGGAATTCGTGGTTCGCGCCGGCTATCAGGATCTTCTCGACCCGGAGATCGGCTATACCCCGAACGCACAACTGGAGCTGGCCTCTGTGTCGCTGCGGCATTACAGCCGGGCGGATCAGTTCCGGTTGGAGCGGGCGACGCTTGCTAATGCCTTGTCGTTGTCGCCGATGGACGCTCTCTTCCATGCCCCCTCCTGGAAGATCAATGTCGGGATGCAGACGATTCGGCATAATGCCTGCCGCTTGTGTAGCAACGGCGTGATCAACGGGGGGATCGGTGCTGCGGTTGAAAGCCATTGGTTGAAGCGGGAAGTTTATTTTGCCTTTGTGGAAGGGGAAGCGAATTACAGTCGCGTCTATGAAGAACGGCATCGTATCGGCGGTGGTGGCACGGCCGGGCTGTTGTCTGATCTCACCGACCGTTGGAAAATGATGGCCACCGGCACCTATCTGAAATATGCGTTGGGCGAGAAGTCCGACGACATTCGGTGGTTTGTCGGGTCGCGCTATACCCTGACCAAGAATTGGGCCATGAGGCTGGAGTACAATCACCGCGCTCACGACAACGATGTGGTGCTGTCAGTTCAGGGATTCTTCTGAGTGCAGCGGGGGATCGCGTGAGTATCCTCGATGAAACGTTTGTGTTTCACCCAGATTCCTGGAAGGATTGGGACTGGAAATCTCTCAGCGGCTTGCCGCTGGGAGAGGTCTCGCTGACAGCAGCTGACGGGGCGCAGCTGTTCGGCTGGTATGTGGAGGGCCGGCAGGTTTTCGCGGCGGCGAAACCGCCCAAGTCTTTCTCTCTCATCGAGGCGCCGACTATTTTCAGTAATGGGCTGAGTTCGTCCCGCCCGTTATCCGGTGGTAACGCGCTCCTCGTACCGTATCCCTACAGATCGGAATGAGTTAAATTGATTGGCTATCGGTTGGCTGTTTGATAAAATAGATTTCGAAACGCCATGGGTTTACTCGAAGCGACGTGGTGGTGGTTGAATATCCATAATGGCTAAGGAAATCATGAGGCGTTCTTCTCGTCTGCTGACATTCAGTCTGCTGGGTTTCGCGGCACTGCTTGCTCTCGGCTGTGCGGGCAAAACCAACACAATACAGCCACAGGAAAGAAGCAACGCGAGTCTTGGCATGGAGCAGACCCTTGCATCGGCCTCTTCCTCATCGCCAGATACTGCGCAGGGCAACCAGCCAGATAGTTTCATTCGGGCCGATGATAAGGATCCCAGACTTGATCCTTTCGTCAGGGCCGTTGATCCATTTGCCAGGGCCAATGAATACTATCCTCCAGACGAATCACTTGATCCCTTTTCCACGGGCGATGCAGAAGCTGGTGAGAGCTATGACCCTTGGGAACCGATGAATACCCGTGTCTTTGCATTCAACCGTCAGCTCGATGAGTTTGTGCTCAAGCCGGCTGCGAAGGGGTACAATTTTCTGTTGCCGGACTGGGTGCAGGTCAGTATCAAGAATATCTATTACAACCTGCGATTCCCCCCCCGCTTGCTCAACAATGCATTTCAAGGGAAGTTCAAGGGGGCTAGCATCGAAGTGGGGCGGTTCCTTGTGAACAGCACGTTAGGCGGATTGGGGATCGTGGACGTGGCCAAGGATATGGGACTGGAGACGCCGGAAGAAGATATGGGCCAGACCCTTAGTCGGTATGGCATCAAGCCTGGTCCCTATTTGGTGTTGCCGCTGCTCCCTCCCTTTACCGTCAGGGACTTCGCCGGATTTCTTGGCGACATGGCCTTGAACCCGATCAACTGGCTGGTCGCGCCGATCGTCGAGGTCAAGCACATTCCCTCCATCATTGCTCACAAGAATCGGGCGACCTCCATGTGGTTCCAACTTGGTGTCCGAATCGAGGAAATGGTGAACGAGCGTTCGATAAACCTTGAAAAGTTTGAGGGAATCGAGGAAACCACGCTCGATCTCTATACTGCCGTCCGCAACGCTTATTGGCAGAAACGGGCGAAGGCGATTAAGGAATAGAGTCAGGGCCGTCTGTTTGGTCTATCCGGTCTGTCTGGAGCAACGAGATAGTCTGAATGGATCGGACAGATCAGATAGACGCTTCTATTGTCACGCCCAGTTCCCGACCGATCTTTACGAAGGCGGTAACAGGTCGCGCGAGTTGTTCTCTTGTATAGGCCGTTGACATCTGTGCCCGAATCCTGGTTTGGCCTTCCGGCACGACTGGGTCACTGCACCCCACGACATAGATCCCTTCTGCTAGCTGTGGAGTTGGTATTACAGCAGGTACAGGCACTGGGCGAAGAGGGGATGCCGGCCTGATACTATTCCGCTTGCCCCGTCCGGTTGCGTTAGGGTTCGCGAGATAAGTAGGATACGACCCATGAAGACGCTGCACCACCGAATTCTTATGTTGCTGGCAGAGCTGTGCTGTGTGGCCAGCTTCCTTCTCCTCTCACCAGCCTTTTCAGCTTCCTTGCCGCAGCCTGTTGCTTCGTCCAACCCCATGAAACTGTGGGTGCAGTTCGAGTTGAACCAACCGGAGTCGATAGGGGATCAACAGGCCGGCAAGCCGGTTACTTTGAGGATATTGCTTCGTGGCCAGGCCATTGGGAGGGCTCCGGTGGTCGCGATCTGTGAATCAAAAGTGTTTTACCCGCGAACGGTCACCCTTGAGCCTGATGCAGCGTTCTTGGTGTGGCAGGGGACGGTCACGCTTGAGCCGATTCCGATGAGCCGGACCTCCGTGCCACCCAAGGGGGCGCGAGTCCAAGTGACTTTCGCGCGATCCCGTTCAGACAAAGCGGAACGATTCCTTCGGCGGGTGGTCTACATCACGTTGGATCAGACGGAGCCGGTGAGTGAGGAGAGGGCATTGCCTCCTGTTCAGGGCGAGGCATTGCCGGGCGAAGATGTCATTGTGGAGGAAGTGCAAAAGGCTGTGGCGCCGATTGTGGCCCATCCCGTGTTCGAGGAAGATCTCGGCGCGCGCACCTTATCGGGAGAGAAGAAGGCCTATTGGCGGCAGGTGAGCCAACTCATTAACCGCACTTGGGCCCGTCATGTCCGAGCAGTCCGGCATGCCCCTAGCAGCGAAACGGTGAAGATCCGTTTCAAATTGTATCCCAATGGTCGGGCGCAGTTGATCGAGGTTGAGAAGGGTTCGGGCGCGCGCGAAATCGACGAAGCCGGAATTCATGCGGTGATCCAGGCTCAACCATTTCCGCCATTTTCTGCCGAGCTGGAGGACGGGCCAGTCGATGTGCATGTCCGGATGCGCACTGGTAGTCAGGTGAGGCCCCTTGGGATGGAGCCAGGCGGGAGTCCGTTACAGGGCAAGCCCGAGGGGCCGGGCCAGCCGTCGAAGAAATAATCCATCACCGGTTCAGGCTCGCCAGCCCTACATTTTGCAAGGAGGAGATCCATGGTACAGAAGAGAAAAAAGAGTTGGCTCCTATTCCTTTGGTTCGGAGCGATGGTCTATCTTCCATTCACAGTCCAGGCAGAGCCGGTTCGTTGGAACGTCGATCCGGACCATTCGACGGTGGAGTTCCGCGTGGCCCATATGGTCGTCTCCAAGACGACCGGCCGATTCATGGACTATGCCGGGTTTATCGAGATGGATGCCGAAGCCGGAACGGTGAAGGCGATCGAAGCGACAATCAAGACCGCCTCGGTGAACACGAATCACGAAAAGCGGGATGCGCATTTGCGGAATGCAGATTTTTTTGACGTGGAACGGTATTCGACGATGACCTTCAAGATGAAGAGCTACAAGAAAACTGAAGAGGGATACCTGGCGTTAGGAGACCTCACGCTGCACGGGGTGACCAGAGAGATCGTGCTGGCTGGCCATTATAATGGCGCGACGAAAGATCCTTGGGGTAATACCAGGGCCGGGTTTAGCGCCGAGGGGAAGCTCAATCGCAAAGACTTCGGGATGGTTTGGAACAAGACGTTGGATAGCGGCGGGCTCGTCGTCGGCGATGAGGTCCAGGTCCGGCTTGAGATCGAGTGCATCAAAGCGAAGAATTAACAGGGTGATGGGAAAGTGGGATGACCCGGCGAGTCCCTTGTGCTCGCACAACGCGCGATCTTAGAAGACCCTCGTTGGACGCGCGCAATGGGGGACTCGTCCGGTTAATTTTCATCCGTTGGGAGATTTCAAGAAACAAGCAGCGCTGGAGCCTGCCGCCCCGGCCTGTAAGGTAGCAAGGAGGCTGAATCGTGGGAGCCTGTGGAGTGGTGGTCAGTGCTGTGATCGCAGGGGTAATCGGAATCAGCGGATCCGCCCATGCCTTGGATGTGTCCGACGTCGTGCGGGAATGGACTCCCGAAGGCAAGAAGCTCGCGATCGAGCGGGCAAAGTAGCCGGCTCATGACGAGATGGTCCGGATTCCCGTCGGGCCTTTTCTGATGGGGAGCGACAAGAAGGTCGACCGCAATGCCTACCCAGCGGAGCTCCCTCAGCGGACAATCTATCTTGACGCCTACGAGATTGATCAGTTCGAAGTGACGACCGTGCGATATTTGAAGTATGTCCTGGCTAAGGATCTTCCGCCGCTTATCGATTGGCAGTACGACGGTGGGAACTTCCAGGAGACGATGGCCAGCCATCCTGTGATGCATGTGTCCTGGGCCGATGCCGACGCCTACTGCAAGTGGGCGGGCAAAAGGCTCCCGACGGAAGCGGAATGGGAGAAGGCAGCGCGCGGCGAAGACGGGCGGATTTATCCTTGGGGTAATCAGCCTGCTGGCTTATCACGTGCAAACTTTGGCCGCACCGGTTTGTCCGGTCCAGTGCGCGATCGCCCCGAGCGGCTGGTGCTTTATCCCCCGATCATTTCCGTGGACAAATACGACAATGCCGTCGGTCCCTATGGCACGTTCCAGATGGCGGGGAACGTGGCCGAGTGGGTGGCGGACTGGTACGACAAGGAATATTACAAGACTGCGCCGGACCGAAACCCCAAGGGGCCTGAGAATGGGACTCAGAAGAGTTTCCGTGGTGGAGGCTGGATCGACAGCACGCCGAGTGTGCGAGGCGCGCAACGGAACGGGACCGACCCCAGCACCAAAATGAACTGGATGGGTTTTCGCTGCGCACGCGATGCAAAAGAGTAGCGGCTCAGTAGGCTTAGGCTGATTGCTTCTGTTGAAGAAGAGTCTGGGCCTGCTCGCTGGTCTCTTTGACCAGGATGCCCATTTTCGAGTGGGCGGGTTCGAAGTCGATGGGGAGATGGTAATGGCGGAGGCGTTCGCTGGCGGTGGGGCCAATGGACGCTACGACCATTTTTCTGCAAGCTTCTGTGAATCGCGCGATGTTGCCGCCCTGTTCGAGTAATTGCATCACATGATCGATCTGCGCGGCGTTGGTGATCAACATCACCTGAACCTTCCCCGCAAGAATCTCGCCGAGCACCTGCTGTAACGGGGCCCTGTCCTCTGGGAGCGTCCAACGATAAATGGGCACGGGGAAGACGTCTGCTCCACGCTGCTTTAGGGATTCCATGAGCTCAGGGTTGGATGCCCCATATTCTTGGACTGCGACGCGGAGGCCTTTGAGGGGCCGGTAGGAATCCAGCGTCGCCAGCACTTCCATCCAAGTATTCGGCTCCGGCACGGTGAGTGTCGGAGTGATGCCATGGGCTTTGAGCGCCGCAGCAGGTTTGGGGCCACGGGCCACGGTTGCCGTCCGTTTGAGCCCCTCCAGGATCGATGGCAGAGGATGGCGCGATTGGAGAATGTCGAGGAGGGCGGTAGCACCGACTCCCGTCATGAGGATCAGGAGATCGATCTGTCCGCCGATCAATTCGTCGCCCAAACGTAAGGCAGCGGCATTATCCTGAATCGGAACCTCCTGGAGAGCAGGAGCCACAAGAGGCTTGCCGCCACAATGTTCGATCAGCCGGGCCATCTCCTTGGCCATACGGCTTTCGAATGCAGCGACCGCAAGGCCGGAGAATCCCGTTCCGTTCATGACGATCTCTATTGGACCGCGGATGTGACCGCGCAGCGGAAGCCCGTGGACTCGTTGCGGATCGTTGGATCGCTGTCCACGCGGGTGAAGATGCGGACCGTTGGGGTCTCGTTCTGCCAGCCCGCGCCCCGAATGACTTTCTTGATTCCGCTCTCCGGACCCTGAGGATTCTTCGCCGGGCTCTTCTCGTAGTATCGTGCATCGTACCAGTCGTTAACCCATTCCCAGACATTGCCGGCCATGTCGTAGGCGCCGAAGGGGCTCTTGCCCAATTCGTAGCTCCCGACCGGCATCAAGGTTTTTTCGCCGGTCCATTGCTGATTGAAGTTCAGATGTTTGTTCGTGGGCTCGACATTGCCCCAGGGGAATCGCCGGTCGGCTATGCCCTTGGCCGCCTTTTCCCATTCCGCTTCGGTCGGAAGGCGCTTACCTGCCCACTTGCAGTAGGCTTCCGCGTCAAGCCAGTCCACATTGATGACGGGCCGGTCGGTCATCGTGTCGGTGATGGCCTCTCCCTGCCAGAGATTTCTGGTCGGATTTTTCGGATTCTGCGGAACCCGATGGCCTGTGGCCTTGATGAACCCCAGATAACGGCCGTTGGTCACTTCAAATTTATCGATAAAAAATGTGTCCACGAACACGTCATGGCGGGGATACTCATCGCGCCCTCCATCCCGGTCTCCGTGCGGGACTCCCATGGGAAAGACGCCGGCCTGGACGGCGACCATCGGCGCGCCGTCTTTGCCCGTCAAGTCCTTAAGCGGTTGGTCGGCGGCGAGGAGCGGGGATGGGTGCATTGAGAGGCAGAGCAGGGTCGCAACAAGAATCAATCGAAGAAACATGGCAATGAACTCCTTGTTGAAGATCGAAACCAGACTCATTGTACCATAGGGGGCAGTCGAAGTGCAGGAGCACTATCAGGATGCTAAAAAGTGGGATGGCCCAGTGAGTCCCTTGTGCTCGCGCAACGCGCGGTCTCAGAAGCCCCTCGTTGGACGCACACAGCGGGGGACTCATCCGGGCCATCAGCGAGGTCTAAACTCGGATGCACCGAGTTTTTCCGTAGTCTGCTAGGTGGTGCAGTGAGGTTCATAGTCCTTTTCGCTCCCTGGGTTTTTAATTGACGGAGCCGAAGGGGCTCCCTACTATACGAGCACGACTATAATAGAGGTTGATTATGGCTGGTCCGCTTCATCGAGGATTGCGACATGTGGCGCTACGCGTCACGAATCTTGCTCGTTCCCGTGCGTTTTACGAACAGTTGTTGGGGATGCAGGTGGTGTGGGAGCCGGACCAGGACAATATTTATCTCAGCTCCGGCTCGGATAGTTTCGCTTTGCACCAGATTCCACCATCTGAGCTGGAGGCCTATCGGCCGCTGAAGGGGCAATTGCTGGATCATGTCGGCGTGATTGTGGAGAGCCCTGAGGTAGTGGACCGGATGTACCGGGAGATTGAGCCGCGCTTGCCGCAGCTGGGCGGGCAGGTCGTGAAGCAGCCGAAGCAACATCGCGACGGCAGCTATTCGTTTTATTTCTCCGACCCGGATGGAAACGTGGTGCAGGCTCTGTATGAACCGAACATCAGTAAGCTCAAATGGGAAGTGCCGAGTGATCGGTGATGCGTGACCGGTTACACGCCAGGTGGAAACCCGTTTCAGGCCCATCACTCATCACCCATCACAATTATGAAGATCTGGGACAGCCTGCCGAAACATCAGTATCTCAGCCTGGCGCCCTGGTCATGGGTGCAACTGGAGAGCGCCGAGGCTCCCGGGCCTTTTCCCTTTGTTGCAGGCGTGGCGCCGGAAGTCGTCGCGAGTCTCCAGGAAGCCCATAGCCTCTTTTCTAGCGCGATCGATACATCGATCAGCGATGTATTTTCCAAGCGGGCTCCGGTGGACGACTCGGATCGCCAGAGGCGATTGGAGGATGCCTATGCGGAAGTAATCAGCACTCGCCCCCATCTGCAGCAGCACATTCGCTGCGGGCGAAAGCCTGACGGGACCTTCCAATGGGAGTTTCCGACCGATCTTACTAAATCCGCCACGGTCACCAACGGTGGACTCAGGATTTTTCATTCTGTGAAGCGGCAGGCCATTCCGATCGGATTTGATCAGCGACAGTTGGGGCCTCTGGTGGGAAAGCTTTTAGGGTTGCTGGACGGCACCCATCAGCCCGATGCAATCAGAACAGTGGTGGCGACTTCGGGCCGGGACGGGGAACGAGTCCTCACGCGACTGATGGAAGCCCTGCACCAGCATGAATGTTTGGTCAGCGCTAATACCTCCTCTGTCCGGTCCCACTGGTTCGAGACGCTGCAAGATAAAGACACGCTTCATCTCGGCCATGCCGCATTGCTGTATCGGCAACAGAACCAGGCCCTATTATTCGATCCCTGGCTGCTTCCCTGGTTTGCCGAATCGTCTATTCCCTCGCTCTGGGGATCGCTCTTGCCCAAGCCGGCTGCCGTATTTCTGACCCATGATCACGACGATCACGTGGACCCTCGGACGCTGTTGCACTTGCCCAAGGACACGCCGATTATCGTGCCAAGTCGAAGAAATCGCCGCATCCTGTCCTATGATTATCTGTCGCTTTTGCGCGAGCTGGGATTTGGCAATGTGATTGAGTTGGCGCATGGAGAGAGTTGGGCTTTTGAGGGAGGGGCGGTCTACTCCGTGCCTTTCTACGGCGAAGATCCCTGCGACCTGGAAATGCCGCGCAACTGTTACCTCATTGCCGACCGGGGCTACAACGTGCTTGTGCATGCAGATAGCGGGCCGACGAACAGCGGCAAGTCCGCGCTCAAGGACGGAGTGATTCAGGCGCTCGTACAGAAACATGGGCCGATTTCGCTGGTGCTAGCCTCGCAGCAGCAATTGCTCGAAGTCCGTGGCCATGCGGCTCATGCGCCCTTATCTCATCCAGGCAAATGGCTGGACGTGGGAGAAAACGGCTATCTCACGAATTCGTATTTGGCGGAGATCTGCGCGGCGGCGAAGGCCACACTCTTCGTGTCTTATGCCACGGGCGGCGCAGACTGGTATCCGGATCATCTCTCGTTCATGTTTAGCAAACGGAATCCCGCCCGCTCGGCCTTGGTGACGGCCCATTGGGAGAGGCCGGAATCCCTCAAGGATCTTCTCGCTCCCAATGGATGCGCGTATCATTGCGGGCAGGCGCTGGATCTGTTTCGTGGAGCAGCCAACGGGCTGGTGGTACCGATGAAGACAGGAGAGGCCTTGACGCCTCTGTCCCTCTACCGGCTCGACCATGGCGATCCCCCCTTCATGAAGGCCGGCAGCCTGTCTCGTTAGCAGGCTGTTTCAGCATCCTGTTAGATCGATAAGGATTAATTATGGCCATACGCAAGACAGAACAAGCTCCAATCCTCGTGACCGGCGTCGCAGGATTTATCGGTTTTCATACGGCGATCAGATTGCTGGAGCGAGGCGAGAAGGTAATCGGGCTCGACAACGTGAACGATTACTACGACGTGAGACTAAAGAAAGCGCGGTTGGCGAAGCTGAAGCCCTTCAGGCAGTTCACCTTTACCAAAACGGATCTGGCGAACCGGGTGAAGATGCGGAAGCTTTTTGCCGAACAGCCGATTGTGAAGGTGGTCCATCTGGCGGCGCAAGCCGGCGTACGGTATTCGCTGGTGAACCCGCATGCCTATACGGACAGCAACATCGAAGGGTTTCTAAATATTCTCGAAGGCTGCCGTCACGCGAAGGTGACGCACCTGGTCTACGCCTCGTCGAGTTCCGTCTACGGCGGCAATACCCAAATGCCCTTTTCGATTCATGACAACGTCGACCATCCTATTTCACTCTATGCGGCCAGCAAGAAGGCCAACGAACTCATGGCCCATTGCTACGCGCATCTCTACCGGATTCCCTGCACGGGTCTGCGGTTTTTTACGGTCTATGGACCTTGGGGTCGGCCCGATATGGCCCTCTTCATTTTCACGAAGGCGATCCTGGAAGGGAAGACTATTGAGGTTTACAACCACGGGAAGATGCGCCGTGACTTTACTTATGTCGATGACATTGTCGAGGGAGTGATTAGGACCCTC
>SXGU01499518.1_pt1 | contig 39105 bp, 26 predicted proteins | sample 3174531 | NCBI WGS metagenome assembly SXGU01 (sample SAMN11356863, study PRJNA531348) | freshwater metagenome | isolation source: freshwater sample F1-140 | place: China: Fuxian Lake, Yuxi | collected 2017-12-25 | reverse complement strand
GTCGAGCAGCAGGCAGTCGGGTTGGCCGAACAGCGCTTGCGCGAGCAGCACCCGAAGCTTGAAGCCGCCGGACAGCTCGCGCATCGGCAACTGCGCCTTGTCCTGGTCCAGACCCAGGCCCTGCAGCAGTTCTTCGGCTTCGGACTCGGCCATGTAGCCATTTTCTTCGGCGATGACACCCTCGAGCTCGGCCAGCTTCATGCCGGCTTCGTCGCCGTGATCGCCTGACTCGTAGATGACCTTTTGCGCCTGCAGCGCCTGCCACAGCGCAGCGTTGCCCATCATCACGGTGTCGATGGCCGTGTGATCGTCGTACAAGGTGTGATCTTGCTTGAGGAATGCCGTCTTGCGTGGCCGCGACACCGTGCCCCGGTCTGGATCGAGTCCGCCGTCCAGGATTTTCATGAAAGTGGACTTGCCCGCGCCATTTGGCCCGGACAGGCCGTAGCGGTTGCCGGGCGCGAATGCGGTCGACACGTCGATGAACAGCTTCTTGCCGGCGTAGGTCTTACTGACTTCGGAAACAGTCAACATTTTGGAATCGTTCGCTTTTTTAGTATTGCGGAGGCCGCGGGGGCGCGCATGTTAGGGCAGGGGGGGCGGGTTGTCACGGGTTGCCAAGCGGCCAATGCGCAGGCTCGGCAACAAAGCTGCCAAAAATACGCGGCAATTGGCCGTCTACGGCTTCGGGTGCGCGATGAAAAACGCTATCGCGGCCTCGCCCCAGTGGAACGCGTTGGAGCCTTTGCAGCCGAACCCGGCAATCTGGCCCGGCTCTTTGGGCGACTGGTCGTCGCTGCCGGGGTAGCAGTGGCCCTGCAAGAGGAACGAACTCGCCGCGTAGTCGTGCTGGATGAACTCGAACACCGTGCCCTTGGCCGAGGCGTAGCGCTGCCAGATGTGCTTGTCGTCCTGACTGACCGTCTTCGTTAGCTGCAGCCCCCAGGCCTTCGTTACCGCTTCAAGCTGCTTCTTCGCGCAGTCAAAGCCCTGCAGGACGTCTTTGGTGCCGTGCATGTACAAGACCGGCAGCTCGACCGCCGGCAGTTGCTTGCCATCGAACGTGCAGCCCTCCGTGCCCAGAAATGAACAGCCGGCGCCCGGCGCTATCGACGCGAACAGCTGCGGTTGCTTGCACAGCATGCGCCAGCTCATCCAGCCGCCCTGCGAAAACCCCGTGAAGTGAATTCGCTTTTTGTCGACGCTGAGCTTGCCAATCACTGCCTGCAGATAGTCGAGAATCTTCTGGTCGTCTTCATTGGGGGTCCAAGACGCGCCCGGCGGCGCCGGGTTGGCGTTGGGTTGCAGCACCACGTAGCCGTGCTTTTCGCCGAGCTTGCGCATGCCGGTGTTGTTGTCCTGCATCTCGCCCGACATGGTCAGGCCGTGCACGTCGACCACCAGGCCGCAGGGGTTGGCGGTGCAGGTCGCCGGGACGTGCAGGTCGTAGACGATGCCCGCGCAGCTCGGCTCGTGGTGGCCAGCGGTCGTCGGCACTGCACAGTCGGCCGTTGAAGCGTCGCCATTGCCGCTGTCTGCGGGCGCCGCAGTGTCGGCCGGCGCGGCGTCCACCGCTGCATCCACGGTGCCCGTGTCCGCGCCTGCGCCGTCCCAGGCTGCGTTCGGGTTGGCGGCTTCCGTGTCGGGGCTGCGAGTCGTCGCGTCCGAGCTGGCTGCGGCGTCTTGTGCCTTTGCGCCGCCCGTCGAACGGTCCGTCGCGAGCTTGGTTTCGGTGGCCGGAGTCGGAACGGGGTTGACTGCGCAGGCCGACGGCACCGTGCAGACCGCAGCCACCAGGGCCAGGATGTTCAGCGTGGATCGCATCGGTGTGCTCAGTCCGGGCGCTGCCGGGGCGCTTGGATCGTAGTCGCTGCGGTGCTGCCGGGCCACCGGCGACTCCTACGCCACCGCCAACCGAAACCCGGCCTCGCCACCCAGCTGACAGCGCAGCGCCAATTCGCCCGTCAGCAGCTGCCACAGCCGTGGCGCGACCAGCTCGCGGCGCCAGCCGTGCAGGCCGGCATGGTCGGCCAGTTCGTCGCACGACCCTGGCCCCTCGCGGAGCGCCTCGATGAGCGACTCGCGCTTGGTCAGCAGCTGTGGCGCGATGCCACTCTCGTTGGCAAGCTCGCCGACCAGCAGCATCGCTGCGCTGGCAACCGCCTCCAGCTGCGGCGGCGGTGGCGGCCGCCCGGGCGGACGCTTGAGTGGGTTGGCCAATCCATGCGCCACGGCTTGGACCCATTTTTCGGCGTACTTCTGGATGGCGCGGGTCTGCAGTCGGCGATCGGCGTGGATCTCTTTGGCGCTGTGCGGCTTTGCGCGCGCCAAGGCGACCAGTGCCTCGTCGGTGACCAGAAAATGCGGTACCACGTCGTCCTGCTGCGCCATGGTTTCGCGCAGCGCCGCGACGGCGTACAGCACCCCGGCTTCGCTCGGATCCATGCGCCGCGCGCCCGCCACCCGATCGCCCGCGGCCGCCGGATCGCGGTCGTAGAGGCGCGTATCGCACAGCGCCTGGCATTCTTCGGCCAGCCAGTCGGCCCGGCCAAGCTCAGCCAGCCGCCGCGCCTGCTCGGTGTGCACCTGCAGCAGGTAGGCAACGTCGTTTCCGGCGTACTGGCGGAGCTTGGGCGGCAGCGGCCGCTGGTTCCAGTCCGCCATCTGCTCGCCTTTGGCGAGGTGGACACCGGCGACACGTTGCACGAGGTGCGCCAGCCCCATCTGCAAACCGCAGCCCAAGAAAGCGGCCGCCAACTGCGTATCGAACACCCGCGCAAATGCCGCGTCGTAGGCCGTCCACAAGATCCGCAGGTCGTTCTTGAGCGCGTGCCCGACCACCAGCGCCCGACCGGTCGCCAACTGCTGAACCAATGGACGCAAATCGAGCGCCAGCGGGTCGAGCAGCCACACGCCGTCGGCCGTCGCCACCTGCAGGAGCATCAGCCGCGGGTAATAGCTGCGTTCACCGTGGAACTCGGTATCTATCGCCACCCGGTCGGCCGCCGCGACCGCCTGCACGACCTCGGCGAGCTGTTCCGGGCGATCATAGAGCGGCGGGGCGATCGGCTGGCTCGGCGCGGGCGGCGACATCGGCAGATCCATGGGTCGGCGCGCGACCGGGCCCCGTACCGTAGCACAGGGGGCGATCCGGGTGTAAAGTAGCGTCCCTGCCTTCGACCTGCCGTGGAAACTGCGATGCCTGCACCCGACTCCGCTACCGAACCCGCGCCGCGCTTTGAGGATCTCGTCGGCGAACTCGAAAAGATCGTCGGCCAGCTCGAGTCTGGGCAACTGCCCCTGGAGCAGAGCCTGACCGCCTTTGAGCGCGGCATGGGCTTGTCCAAGCAGGCTGCCGCGATCCTGGATGCCGCCGAGCTCAAGGTCGAGCAGCTTGCCGGCACGGCCGCCGTTCCGCGTGCCGAGCCCTTTGACGCGCGCTAGCACTTTGTCACAACCGCGACTGCGCCTCGACGCGCTGCTGGTCGCGCGCAGCCTGGCCGATGACCTGCATGCGGCCCAAGCGCTGGTGCTGGCCGGCGACGTGGTGGTGGGCGATCACCGCGCCGACAAGCCCGGCCAGCTGGTCAAGCACGACGTCGCGGTCCGCCTCAAGCACGCACCGGGCCGTTATGTCTCGCGCGGGGGCGAAAAGCTAGCTGGCGCGCTCGACGCGCTGTCCATCGACGTTGCAGGTCTGCACTGCGTGGACGTCGGCGCCTCGACCGGCGGTTTCACGGACTGCCTGCTGCAGCGCGGCGCCTTGGCGGTGGTGGCTGTCGACGTCGGCCGCGGCTTGCTGCACGAGCGCCTGCGCCAGGATTCGCGAGTGATCGTGAAGGACCGCTGCCATGCCCGCGACCTGTGCCCGGCCGATCTGCCGTTTGCGCCCGACCTCTTGGTCGCGGACCTGAGCTTTATCGGTCTGCGTCCGTTGCTGGGCAGCCTGATCCCACTGGTGCGGCCAGGAGGCGACCTGTTGCTGATGGTCAAGCCGCAGTTTGAGGCCGAGCGCGGCGAAGTGCCGCCGGGCGGCGTGGTCTCGGACCCAGCCTTGTGCGCTGCCATCGTTGGTCGGGTCGAGGCAGCGGCCCGTGTCGCAGGCGCTCAAGTGCTGGGATCGGCGCCTGCCGGCGTCCCCGGGCCCAAAGGCAACCGCGAGGTGTTCCTATGGCTGCGCAGACCAACAGAGGTTTCTGCGTGATTTCAAGCATCTGAACAAAGCCCCCCTCCGATCGGTGACACCGCGCCGTCAACTTGGCTACCATCGGCGCCCGATGAACCGATCTCCGACGCTTCCCGATATGCCCGCCGCCACGACCCGCCCGTTCTTGTCGCTGGTGGTGCCGGTCTACAACGAAGACGAGTCGGTCGGCCCCATGCACGAGGCGGTAGTCGCGGCGCTGGAGCCGTGGGGCAAGACTTGGGAAGCCATCTACGTCGACGACGGCAGCAAAGACCGCTCGTTCGAGGTGCTGCGCGGCCTGGCTGTGCGGGATCCGCGGGTCAAGGTCGTGCGCTTTCGCCGCAACTTTGGCCAGACGGCGGCGATGGCGGCCGGCTTCGCGCATGCCGCGGGCGAGGTCATCTGCCCCATCGACGCCGACTTACAGAACGATCCCGGCGACATCCCGATGCTGGTTGCCAAGCTAGACGAAGGTTATGACCTCGTCGCCGGCATCCGCGAAAAACGCCAGGACAAAGCGCTGACGGTGGTCATCCCCTCGCGCATCGCCAACCGCATCATCGCCCGCGTCACCGGCGTCGAACTCAAAGACAATGGCTGCACGCTCAAGGCCTTCCGCGCCGAGGTGTTGCACGACGTGCGCCTGTACGGCGAGGCCCACCGCTTCATCGCCGCGTTTGCTGCCATGGCCGGCGCGCGTATTGCCCAGTTGCCCGTGCGCCACCACGCCCGCCGCTGGGGCCAGAGCAAGTACAACCTCTCCAAGACCTTCCGCGTGGTGCTCGATCTCATCACCGTGCGGTTTTTGCTGGCCTACGCGACCAAGCCGACCTACTTCTTTGGCCGGTTTGCGTTTGCGTGTTTCGGGCTGGGTGGCTCGGCGCTACTTTGGACACTGGTCCAGAAGTTTGGTTTCGGCATTTTCGTCAAAGATCAGCCGATGTTCCTGGTCGGCATCTTCTTCTTACTGAGCGGCATGCAGCTGCTGCTTTTTGGCCTGCTCGCCGAGCTGAACATGCGCACCTACTATGAGAGCCAGGGCAAGCCCACCTACTTCGTGCGCGAACGCATCAACGTCGGCACGCCCAGCCGCGCCTAGCCGAGCAGACCCATGTGCGGCATCGCCGGGCTGGTCTCGGTGCGGCAAGAGCGGGTGGACCCGTTTGCGGTGGCGCGGGTGGCGGCCATGCGCGACTTGCTGCACCACCGCGGTCCGGACGACCGCGGCATCTGGCGCGACCCTGTGCTAGCCGAAGACGTCGCCGTTCAAGGTGGCTGCGTGCTCGGGTTCGCGCGGCTGTCGATCGTCGATCTGGCCGGCGGCCATCAGCCGATGGGCAACGAAGACGGAGCCGTGCAGATCGTCTTCAACGGCGAGATCGACCCTCACCTGGAAGTGCGGCGACAACTGCAGGCTGCGGGCCACACCTTCGCCACCCGCAGCGATACCGAAGTCCTGGTTCACGGCTGGGAAGAGTGGGGTACCAGCCTCTTGCAGCGCTGCAACGGCATGTTCGACCTGGCCATCTGGGACGGCCACCGCCGGCAGCTGCTGCTAGCCCGCGACCGGTTTGGCAAGAAGCCGCTGTTCGTCGGTGTCTGCGACCACGGCGACACCTTGGTGTTTGGCACCGAACTGGCGGCGGTGCGCGCCCACCCTGCGGTCGACGACACCATCGATCCGCATGGGCTGTTGTCGCTGCTGGTGCTCGATTTCGTCGCCGCGCCGCGGTCGATGCTGCGCCAGGTCCACGCCGTCGAACCCGGCGCTTTCTGGCTGTGGAGCGCCAACGGAGGCAAGCCCATCCTGACCCAAGGCCTGTGGCACCCGCCGCGACCGGCGGATCTGGACCTTGCGCCGGCTGATCCGGCCGCGGCCCAGGCCGAGCTGCAGCGCTTGCTGGTCGTCGCCACCGAGCGTCGGCTGATGGCCGAAGTGCCGCTCGGCATCTTCCTGTCGGGCGGAATCGACTCGTCGCTGGTGGCGTGGGCTGCGGCCCAGGTGCGATCGGCCGGCGACATCGACACCTTTGCCATCGGCTTTGACGATCCGAGCTTTGACGAGGCCAGCCACGCCCGCGCGGTCGCCCGTCACCTGGGCACGCGACACCACGAGCGCGTGCTGACGGCCGAAAAGAGCCTGTCGCTGGTTCCCGAAGTGCTGTCGCGCCTGGATCAGCCGCTCGCCGACCCGAGCATCGTGCCGACGTGGTTCCTATGCGGCTTTGCGCGCGAAAAGGTGACAGTGGCGTTGGGCGGCGACGGTGGCGACGAGTGGTTCCTGGGCTATCCGAGCTTTGCCGGTCATCGCGTCGGCAAGGCGTGCGACGCCGTGGGCGTGTCGCTGCTGCATCGACCGCTGCAGGCCATGGTCGATCGCCTGCCGGTCTCGCACAAGAACTGGAGCCTGGACTACCAGGCCAAGCGCTTTGTCACCGGCTTGGGTCAGCCCATCGCGCTACGTCACTTTGCCTGGATCGGCGGCTGGCCGATCGACCGCGCCCGTGGGCTATTGTCTGGCGATGCGCGCGCAGCCCTGACTTCGCAGGACGACAGCGCCGGCCCGGCGCGACCGGACCTGGCGCTGCACATGGACCAGACCTGGCAGGCCTGGCGGCTGCCGGCGCGCGACGACTACGATGCGCTGGCGGGGCTGTATGCGCGCTACTACCTGGCCGACGGGGTGCTGCAAAAAGTCGACCGGGCGTCGATGGCGCACAGCCTCGAAGCGCGCGCGCCGCTGCTCGATCCGGACCTGGTCGCTTTTGCGCGGGCGCTGCCGACTCACCACAAGCTGCGCGGCCGCACCGCCAAGTGGGCGCTGCGGCAACTTGCGGCCGACAAGCTACCGGCCGACATCGTGCAGCGGCCCAAGAAGGGCTTTGGGGTGCCGCTGGGGGCGTGGCTGCGCGGGCCGCTGCAGGGGTGGATGCGCGACGTGCTGGCCGAGCATCGCGTGCGCCAGAGCGGCTTGCTGGATGCCCAGGTCGTGACGCACCTCATCGACGAGCACGTAGCCGGCAAGGTGGACCACCGCAAGGTGCTGTGGGCACTTTTGACCTTTGAAGCGTGGCGGCAGCGACCGCGGCCGGGCCAGTGATGGCGCGACCCATCGGGCCGTGTATCGGCGTCGACTTGCGCGACGACGGCGCGCGCGTGGTCGTGACCGAAGCGGACAAAGGCGTTGTCGATGTCCGGCAGACGTTGGCCCGAGCTGATGCGGCGGCGATCGCCGAGGCTTGCGGCGTGTTGATGGCTCGCGGCCGCCGCCGACCCCAGGGCATCGGCCTCGCGATTCGCGATCGCACGTTCGATGCCGCGGCCGACTTTGCGAGGGTCATCGCCCGCGCCACCGGGCTGCCGTGTCGTGTCGCCGGCGCAGGGACCTGTGCGCTGATGACGGTGTTTGCGCAAGGTAGTTGGCGCGGCCGCCGCGACGTGGCGCTGCTGTCGCTTGGCGAGGCGCTGCATGTCGGCATCTGGCTGAACGGCAAGCCGCTGCACGCCAATGGTCGCGATCCAGATGTGGACCACTGGCCGCTCGATCCCGCAGGCGAGCGTTGTCCGTGCGGCGGTCGCGGATGCGCGCACACCCTTTTGGGCCCGACGGCGCTCGCCCGTACGGCGGCCCTAGCGCACTTGCCGGCATCTGCCGGTCAGGGTGGCGCGGACCTCGCGGGCCGAGCCGAAGCGGGAGATCCGATGGCGCGCGCCGTGCTGCAGCGGATGGCGGATCAGGCGGCGTTGCTGGCTCGCGGGCTGGTGGCGGCCTATGGCATCACGACGTTGGCTTTGCACTGGCCAACTGCGGCGCAGCACGGCGTCGTGACCGAGCTGCTGCGTGCAACGGTGGCGCGTCAGCTGCCCGGCCTTGCTGAGCTGCGGATTGCGGCCTCGGACGCCAACAGCATCGCCCAGGGTGCAGCGCGCTGGGCGATGCGGCGAACGCCTTGATCCGCTATGCTCGGCGGCGCCGGGGCATGCAAGCCCGGGAATCCCTTGAAGTTTCCAAGTGAACCCGCCGCGTATCGGCGCGCGTGACTCATGTCTGAACCGAGCAAACCCACCGCCGACGCGACCCACGGCACCGGCCACATCGTGCAGTCGCTGGTCGTCAACCTGGCGATTGCGCTCAGTAAACTCGTTGGCGCCGTTGTCAGCGGCTCCGGCGCCATGCTCGCCGAGACGCTGCACAGCTTCGCCGATTGCGGCAACCAGGCGCTGCTGCTGCTGGGCGTCCAGCGCGCGGCCAAGCCGCCAGACGCGAGCCATCCGCTCGGCTATGGCGCCGCCCTGTACTTCTGGTCGTTCATGGTTGCGCTGCTGCTGTTTCTGGGCGGCGGTCTGTTCTCGATCTACGAAGGCGTGCACAAGCTGCACCACCCCGAACCCATCGAAGACGCGCGCCTGGCGCTTGGCATTCTGGTGTTTTCGATTGGCCTGGAAGGCTGGTCGTGCTGGAGCAACGTCCGGCAACTGAACGCCCAGCGTGGCAACACGCCGTTCTGGCGCTACCTGCGGCTGACCAAGGACAGCGACCTCATCGTGGTCTTTGGCGAGAACTCGGCTGCGGTGCTCGGCCTGTGCATCGCGGCGGTGTCGTTGCAACTGGCGGTGGCGACCGGCGATCCGCGCTTCGATGCGCTGGGCAGCCTCGGCATCGGTTTGGTGCTCGTCGTTGTCGCTGTGTTCCTGGCCGTCGAGGTCAAGAGCTTGCTGATGGGCGAGCGCGCTGGGCCCGAGGTCGAGGCAGCGGTCGCGCGCGCCGCGGCGGGCGACCCGCAGGTGCTGCGCGTGTTACGGGTCATCTCGGTGCAGAAGGGACCCAACGAAGTGCTGGTGGCGTGCAAGCTCCAGCTTGCGCCAGCTCTGGACACGGCCGGCGTCGTCGCCACCATCAACGCCTTTGAGACGCGGCTGCACGCGCTGTGCCCCGAAGTGCGCTGGTCGTTCGTCGAGCCCGACGACAGGGAGTAGGTCATGGTCAAGCCCCTGCTGTTCACCGCCTGCGGGCTGTGGTTGCTCGCTTGCGGCGGTGCCACGGCAACTGCACCAGCAGTCGCGACGTCGCCGGCCGCGCCTGCGTCGGGCCAGGAGGTACTCGAAGGTGGCTTGGCGGCAGCCGGCGCGGGCGCCCTGGTCGTCGTCGCCAGCGCGGACTGGTGCGAGCCGTGCAACGAGCTGCACCACCGCTTCTTGGACACCGACACGGGCAAGCAGGCATTGGCGGGCCATGCCTTTCGCGAGGTCGACGTCGATACCAGCGCGGGCGGCGCGGTGGCCGCCGATTTGCGGATCCTAGGCTATCCCTCGACGGTGGTTCTGCGGCGCATCGGCGGTCAGCGCGTCGAGGTCGGCCGCATCGAGGGCTTTGACAGCGCCGCCGAGTATTCGTCGACGCTCAAGGAACTGCTGATCCGGACAGCGCCGGTCGCGTGGTGCGCGCAACCGCTGCACGCGGCGCTGCCTGCGTCCCACGCGCCCGCTGAGACCCTGCCGGTGCTGCGCTGCGCCGCCGAGTCGTTGCGCGGGCCGGACGCTCAGCGCGCGGCCGTCTTGTTGACCGGATTTGTTGCCGACCCAGTGCGCTGGTCCGCTGCGGCCGCGTGGGACGACGGTGCCCGCACGGATCTGCTGGCGACATTGCGCTTGCTCGGTCGCTACCAGACCCGCGTCCAACGCGACCACGCGGCATGCGCCACCACTTTTGGGGCGATCGCCACCTTTGCTGGCACGCCCGAAAAGAGCCGCGGCGGCATGCACTACTGGCGCGCGCGGTGCCTGTTGCGCGGTGGCAAGCCCGACGTCGCGCAGGCTGAGTTGCGGCAGTATCTGGCGGGTAGGGCGGCTGACGCCCAAGCAGCGGAGCTAGTCGCCGACTTCATCGTCCACGAGGCGCTCGCGCAGCCGTGGGGGCCGGCGTGGGCGCTGGAGCTGCTGACCGGCCTGGTGCAGCAAAAGCCCGATGATCACTGGGCGCACTACTTGCTGGGCATGGTGCATGCGCGGGCCGGGCGCATGGACGAGGCGCGGGCGGCGATAGCCAAGGCCTTGGCACTCAAGCCAGAGTCGGCGATTTACCTGCGGCACCGCGATCAGTGGGCCGCGGCGGGCAAGTAGCCAAGCGCCAACCGTCCACCAGGTATCGCTTCGATCACCGCTTTGACCCGCCCGGCTTGTCCACTTTCTCCGGCTGCCCCGACTGCTGCGCAAACCGCTGGCACTCGTCGCCTGCTGACCCGCCCGCACGGCCGGTTGACAGCACCAGCTCGCAGTCCGCCAGGCACTTGACCAGATCGCGCGGCCGGCCGTGGCATGACTTCTGGCGGTCGAACTCGGCCAGGTCCGCAATGGCCTGCAGCTGCTTCTGCGCGTCCAGACCGTAGACGGAGCTGGCCGGCACCTGCTTGTACAGGCGCACCGCGGCCCGGGCATCTTTGCGCTCAAACGCCTTGAAAGCCTCTGCGACTTTGCCGCCCGCGTCCTCTTCCAGCGCGATCTTGTTGAGCGCGATCTGCGGCTCGCTCGCCAGCACGTCGAGCCGCTGGGCCCGCTCAAAGTGACCGCGCGCCGCCGCCCACTGCTTCTGGCCCATCTGCTCACGGCCCTGGGTCATCAGCTCATCGAACTGGACTTTCTGCACCGCTTTGGGGTCGGGCGTGGGCGTTTCGGGCGTTTCGGCCGCTTTGGTCTTCTTGGCCGGCTTGTCGTCGTCGTCGCCCTTGGCCTCGCGCGCCGCGCGGGTGCTCTCGGTCTCGGCTTTCTTGCCGTCCAGCTTAGGCGCGACAAAGCGGTCGTAGGCAAAGCCGGCCAGCACCACCAGCGCAACAAAAGCCACCACGATGACCGCGATGGCGGCGATCTGCGGCAACAGCGTTCGTTGTTCGGCCGGATAGCTCTGCTCCGGCGGATGCTCCATCGGGGCAAAGGCCTGATGGGCCCGCTGGGCATACGCACCCTGCACGTTGCCCTGGGTCCGCCGCTGCGGCTGCGGAGCCGACTCGCTCAAATCCACCTCGGGCATGCCCTCGATTTGGAACGAGAACGCCACGGTGCCAAAGCGGATGCGATCGCCGTGTTGCAGCTCTTGCGAGGTCACCCGGCGGTCGTTGACGTAGGTGCCATTGCTGCTACGCAGGTCTTCTACGAACACGCGGCCGCCGTCGTCCTGGGTCAGCTTGGAGTGGATGCGCGACACCGACACGTCTTGCAGCACCACCGCGCAGTCCTTGCCGCGGCCCACCATCACCGGCGACTGGGTCAGCTCGGTCAGCTCGCCAATCGACCCGGGCATTGGCACCAGCCGTGCGTACACCGGCGAGGTCATGGGGCGCGCAAACGCGGCGCCTTCGATGTGCAGAAAGAAGTCGCCGATGCGCACTTGCGCCGAGCGCGGCAGCTCGGTCGAAGCGTGGATCCGCCGGCCGTTGACCCACACACCGTTGGCCGCGTTCAGGTCTTGGATAAAGCAGCGGCCGTCTTCGGTAAAGATCCGCGCGTGACGCCGCGACACGTTGTCTGCGGGCAGCTGGATGTCGGCCTGCTGGCTGCGGCCGACGATGAACTCGCCGTCCTCGAACGTGTACTCGCCGACGAGCGCGCCGTTCTTGTCCTCGATGATGAGGGTGAACACGGTGGCCGCCCGACCCGCGCCTTATGCGCTGTAGGCGCCGGGCAGCGCGAGTTCGACCAGTTGTTCGCCGGGTGCGCCGTGCCGCACGACTTCGCAGACGCTCGCCAGCGCATAGCCCTGGTCGCTTGGCACGAACACCGCGATGGTGTCCAAACCGCGCAGCACCCTTGCCTGTGCCGTCGCCTCGTGCAGGCCCGCGTGGCGCAACATCAAGGCGTGGGTCGCCCTTTCGATCAGATCGCCGGCATCGCGGGCGACAAACACGCCGATCCACGGCGGCAGCGCGTCGTTGGCGACGCTGAACAGTTCGTCCAAGGTCACGGACGCGGTGTCGCCCAGCAGCAAGCATTCAGGCCGCAGCCGTTGCACCACCCGCAGCGGCGAGTGGCTGCCTTCGCCAAACACGGCCGCGTCGATGCGCACCACCTGATCGTGGGCGAGCCGCAGCCGCTGCCCGTCTTCGAGCACCACGATGCGTGTGGATGGATCCACTTGCTGGCCCAGGGCGTTGAGCACCGTGCGCTTGCCGACGCCGACCGGGCCGACGATGGCCACGCTGCGGCGCATGCCCACCAGCTGTCCTAGCACCTGTGCGGCGGTCTCGGCGATCATGCCACGCCCGACCAGATCGGCCAGCGTCGGCGCGTCGGCGCGCGGCTTGCGCAGCACTACGGCGGGGCCGGCTGGGCACATCGGCGGCCACACCACGTAGACGCTGGTGCCGTCGACCAGCGTCCCTTCCATGTGCGAGCCGGTGCGGCCGCTCTGCCCCGTGGCGCGGACCAGGCGATCGACGGCCAGCGCCAGCGCCTGCTGACACGAAAACCGCCGCTCGACCACAGTGCGCGTACCCTTGTTGACGGTCAGGATCTGGGCCGGGCTGTTGATCTCGATGGCCTCGATCGCCGGGTCGTCGAGTAGCGCTTCCAGCGGACCGAGCCCCGTCAGCTCATAGATGAGGTCGCGGCGCAGGCCAGCGTCGTCCACACCAGCGGGCAGTGCGCCATTGGCGTGCGCGGCATCGACGAACGCGTTGACGCGGTCCTCCATCTCTGTCCAGTCCGCTTCGGACATCTGCGAAGCGTCGCCGGGCAGGCTGGATCGCAATTCGGTCAGCGCGGCGCGGAACAGCGCCCCCAACGCGTCGTAGTATTCGTCTGCCGGCCCATCGATGCGTGCCGCGGTCGACACCGGCACGGAGGGGCGGCTGCCTCCGCCGCTCGGGGCTCGCGATGTCCCGGCTGACGTTGCAGCGGCGGTGGCGCCGGACTGCTGCGGAACTTGGCTTGCCGCGGCCTTTTCGGCGGCCGCCTGGGCTGCCTCTACGGGTGCAAACGACAGCGGCGAGGCCGGCTTGGGCTGCGACGGCGCCTTGATCGCGCTTGCAAGGCCCGGTATCGAGGACAGCGCGCTCTGCTTGGCCGGTGGCGCGGCCGTTTTGCCCAAACTCAACTCCGGCTTAAAGGCGTCGGACGACATCGCGTGTTGCAGACCGTCCAGCGGGCCCGTCATGCGATCGAGGAAGTCCTGCGCCGACTCACCGCCTGCCAGGTCCATCAGTTCGGCAGGCAGATCCAGCGGCTCGACCTGTGGCAAGTCACTGGACAGCGGATCGAGCGAAGGCGCGACGGGCGGGATCGTGGGTGGCGGCACGCCGCGACCGCTGACACCCTCCGCCTCGTTCTGGCGGGCGTGGTATTCGGTCAGACCGTCGGCGGCGGGTGGCGCCATGTGCTGGGTGGAGCGCATGGACAGCGCTTCCGGCGCAGCCGAGCCCGCGATGGCGGCGTCGCCGTCGGGCACGTCCGGAATGTCCGGCATATCCGGCGCGCCAACCGCGCCAACGTCCGATAGATCTGTGAAATTCATGACAAAGTCGCCCAGGTAGACTTTGTCGTCTGGCCCGACTTCGACGGCTGTGGCAATGCGGTGGCCGTTAACGTAGGTGCCGTTGGTGCTGCCCAGGTCTTCGACGATGAAGCGCTTGACGTGCGACTTGACCAGCGTGTGGCGCTTGCTGATGTTCTGCTTGGGCAAGATCACATCGTTGCCCTTGACGCGGCCGATCAGGACCTCGGGCTTGTCGAAGTGGAAGGTGTACACCTGGCCACTTCGTTCCCGGATGGTGATGGCGAACATGCAGGCTCCCCGTGGCGCAGCTGACCCGACCCCCAAAAGAGGCTTCGCGCCGGCCGTATCGTCCATGCCGGCCGCAATTTCGTCAATACTTGGACCCAAAACACCTGAGCCCTTGATCATAAGGCAGATTGCGCGCAAACGACCCGACCGCGGTCATGCCACTTTGGCGGTCACCGCCGACCGTGGCACAATCCGCGCCGCCGCGACGCGCGTGCCTGCCGGAGACTGCCCATGAACACAGCACTTTTTCCTTGTGCGCGCCACTTCGCGGTGCTGCCGATGGTGTCTGCCCTCGCCTTTGCGCAGGCCTGCGGTAGTCCGACGGTGCAGCCGACACCTGCACCGTTGCCAGCGCCGGCTGACCTGCCAGCGGCTGCGACGCCGACGACCAAGGCGCCGGAACTGCCCCCCGATCCACTGACCAAGCGCTGCATGGAGCGCCTGGAGACAGCGCGCAGCCAACGCACCGCGCTGGCCTCTTTTGCCACCGACAGCCCGCGCGCAGCCCCGGTGACCCCGACGGCCGTGATCAACGCGCTCAACGAAATGACCATTGCCATCGATCTGGCCTCAGCCGAGTCGAGCCTGATGTTTGCCGTGCACCCCGACAAGGCCGTCCGCGACGCCGCCGGCAAGTGCGAGCAGCAGACCGAGCAGCTTAAGACCGAGATTGCCCTGGATCGCGCCATTTACGACGCCATTGCCCGGCTGGACGTCAAAAGCGAAGGGCCCGACGTCAAGCGGTTGGTGGCGCTGACGTTGCGCGACTTCAAGATGAGTGGCGTCGACAAGGACGAAGCCACGCGCGCCCGCATCAAGCACCTGCAAGACGAACTGGTGCAGGTCGGTCAGGCCTTTGAGAAGGGCATCGCCAGCGATTTGCGCAAGGTCGCGCTGCAGCCCGCACAACTCAAAGGTCTGCCGCAGGACTGGATCGACGCCCACAAGCCCAATGCAGAGGGCAAGGTCGAGATCTCGACCGACTACCCGGACTACATCCCGTTCATGCAGTACGCCGAAGACGACGCGGCGCGCAAGTCCCTGTACGTGGTCTACCGCCAGCGCGGCTGGCCGGCCAACAAAGCCAACCTGCAAAAAATGCTGGAGATTCGCTTTGAGTTGGCCACGCTGACCGGATTTGCGACCTGGGCCGAGCGCATCACCGCCGACAAGATGATCAAGAACGCCAAGGCCGTCGAAGAATTCGTGACCCGCGTCGCCAAAGCGGCGGAGCCGCGCATGAAGGCGGAGTATCAGGTGCTGCTGGCTGAGCTCAAGGCCATGGACAAGGCCGCGACCGAGGTCAACGACTGGCAGCAGGCCTACCTGCAAGGTCGCGTCAAGAAAGCCAAGTTTGCTTTCGACGCCCAAGCCATGCGCCCGTACCTGCACTACGACAAGGTCAAGGCGGGGCTGCTTGAGCTGACCGGTCGCCTGTTCGGCATCACCTACAAGCCAAAAAAAGACGCGACTGTGTGGCACCCGTCGGTCGAGGTCTACGACGTGTTCGAGGGCGACAAGCACTACGGCACCATCTACCTCGACATGCACCCCCGCGAGGGCAAGTACAAGCACGCGGCGCAGTTTACGCTGGTCAATGGCGTCGCCGGTCGGCAGCTACCCGCTGGCGTGTTGGTGTGCAACTTCCCCAATCCCAAGACTGGCAATGGCCTGATGGAGCACAAGGAAGTCGAGACCTTCTTTCACGAATTTGGCCACCTGATTCACCACACCTTTGGCGGCCACCAGGCGATGCCGCGCTTTGCCGGCGTGGCCACCGAGTGGGACTTTGTCGAAGCGCCGAGCCAGATTTTCGAGGAGTGGGCCAAGGACTACGCCACGCTCAAGGTGTTCGCCACCAACGACAAAGGCGAGCCGCTGCCCGAGGATCTGGTCAAGAAACTGGTCGCGGCCGATGAGTTTGGCAAGGGCCTGTGGGTGCGGCACCAGATGTTCTACGCGGGGCTGAGCCTTGGCATGCACAACCGCGACCCCAAGGGCCTGGACCAGGACGCGCTGGTTAGCGAAATCCAAGGCAAATACAGCGCCTACAAGGCAGTGCCCGACACCCACATGCAGGCCAGCTTCGGGCACCTCAATGGCTATTCGGCCATCTACTACACCTACATGTGGTCGATGGTCATCGCCAAGGACATGTTCAGCCGTTTCGTCAAAGAGGGCATCAGCAATCCGACGGTGGCGATGCGCTACCGCAAAATGGTCCTGGAGCCGGGCGGCAGCAAAGACGCCGCCGACCTGGTCGCCGATTTTCTGGGGCGGCCGTACGACTTCAAGAGCTACGAGGCGTGGCTCAACAAGAAGAAGTAGCTGCGATCACGGCATGGGATGCAGCACGGCGACCGCGTCCAAGTCGAAACCGCCGGTGTTGCCCAAGTACTCGTTGGTCGCGGTATCGGTCAGGCGAAGGTAGCGGGCTGATGGAAGGCCGATGGCTGCCAGATCAAAGCTGTCGCCGCCCCACGACGACGGGTCGGCGGCACCCGCAGTCGGCGCGCCAGCCAGCCACACCGGTCGCAGCCCAGCGCACGTCGCGGTGACCCCGGCGGGCGGGTCGCACGGCCACGCTTTCCAGGTCGCACCATCGCTGCTGGCCTCCACGCGTGCGGTCTCCGTGAAACCCTCGAACGGGTTTTCGAACACCAGCAGATCCGCGCCTGGTCCGTCCGTTGCCGCCCCGTCGTCCAGCGCCAGCGTGATCGCGCCGCCCTTACCGAGCGACACCACGTGCAGGCTGCCTGCTTTGCCACCTGCGCCCTGCGGCGGTCCGAGCACGACACCCGGCAGCTTGTCCTGACCGAAGCCGGCGCTCGATCCGGGCGCAAAAGCCACCACGCGGTCGGCCCAGCGGTCGGCCGGCTTGGGGTCGGCGGCGGCTGCGCAACCGGCGAGCGCAAGCGACAACATGGCCCTGCGCATCACTTTTTCTTGCTGAGCTTGGTCCAGCCAAAGCCACCGCAGCCGGTCTTGTCCGGGTCTTTGTCGTCGGCAGTCAGCGTCGAGGCCTTGGCCAGGTCCAGGGTGCCGGCGCCCATGGCGACCGTGCAGTAGTAGAAGCCGTCGGCTTTGGGTTCGGTCCACACGATCTTGCTAAACTTGCTCGGGTTGAACTTGTCGTCCGCCGGCGCTTGCAAATAGGCGTTGTTCTTGGTGTTGTCGTATTCGACGATCGTCGAGGTGCCAAACGAGAACTGCCACTTATCGCTAGCGATGGTCTCGTTGCCGCCAAAGTTGTCGCTGTAAGCGCCGGCGATCTCGATGGGAGCCGCTGCCGCGGTTTCGCCGCCGCTTGCGTCGGCCTTGACTGCGCTGTCGCCGCCACTAGCCGCGTCGGCGCCGCCGGTGTCGGCCGCAGTTGCCGAATCAGCGGTCGCTGCGCTGTCCGCCGTCGCGGTCGAACTGGCTGGGGTCGAAGCTGCGCAGCCACCCAGGATGCCAAAGGCACCCAAGGTTGCGAGGAACTTGGAGAACGAAGTAAGGCGGGCGGGCATGGCTTTTCCTTGGGGACCGACGAAGGGTTCCCGCGGCCTAAACGCCCGAGCCTTGTCTTGGGAGGGTGGCGAGGGGCAGCCACGCAAGCGGAGCCGCCCGGTCGCGTCCAGCCGCGCACCTTCGGGTGGCAGCCAAACGCGCGCCGCCCCCCAAACCACGAAAGGGCACGCAGCACACGGGGAGTTCCCGGCTCGCGGCGCCGCTGGTCCAAGCGCGGGCGCCACTCACGGTTGCGGGTCAGCGCCGGATTGGGACTCCCGCGTTGGGGTCCGCACCGGACTTCCTCCCGCGCCCGCAGAACACTTCGGCGGGCGCGCCGCTAGGCTAGCAAGACAAAGGGATTGGCGGCAAGCACACCACAAAATCAAACGGTATCAACGCTCTGAACAAAGGCCCCCTCCATTCACGAGGTGACCCAATCGTGCACGTGGCGCACCGCCACTTCGCCCGCAACGCGGCCCAGTTGCTCGACCGCGTCGGCATCAACCGGTACCAGCGCCTCGCGGCCATCGCGCAAGCGGATCTGCAAAAGCGTCTGCGCGGCCTCGGCAAAACCGACCACTTCACCTACGACGCTGCCATCGCTGGCCTCAATCACCTGCGCTCCCAGCAGTTGGTGCAGGTAGACCTCGCCGTCGTCGGCAGGCGGCAGCGCGGCTGCGTCCACCTGCAACACCGCCAGGGTCAGCCCCTCGGCCTGGGTGCGATCGGCCAGTTCAGCAAACGCCACGATCAGCACATCGCCCGCCGGCCGGACGTCGAGGATACGCAACATGCGCGCCGGCGCGCCCGGCTTCCACGCCCGCAGCACCTGGCGCGGCGCCCACACGTCGCTGGCTGGGTTGTGCGGTTGCACGCGCACTTCGCCGCGCAGGCCGTGGGGGCGACCGACCTTGCCGACCTCCAGCCAGTGGGCCGGGGCGTCGGGATCGGGTAGCGGCGATCGGCCTGCAAGTCGCGGCATCACAGCACCAGCTCGTCTTTGAGCGGCCGCGACATCAGGCCTTCCAGCGCGGCGCGCGGAGCCAGCCCCTCATAGATGACCTTGTAGGCGTGCTCGATGATCGGCGCCTCGACGCCCAACTGCAACGCCAGCCGGTGCGCGCTTTTGGCCGTCAGCACGCCTTCGGCCACGGCGGTCATCGAACCCAGGATCTCGTCGATAGTCTCGCCCTTGCCGAGCCGAATGCCGACCGTGCGGTTGCGGCTCAGGTCGCCGGTGCAGGTCAGCACCAAATCGCCCATGCCGGCCAGGCCCTGCATGGTCAGCGGATTGCCGCCCTTCTTGACCGCGAGCCGGGTGATCTCGGCGAGGCCGCGGGTAATCAGGCCCGCGCGGGCGTTGTGCCCAAATCCCAAGCCATCGGCGGCGCCGACCGCGATCGCCATCACGTTCTTGAGCGCCCCGCCCATCTCGACGCCGGTCACATCGTTGCTGGTATAGCAGCGAAACCGCTCGGAGCTCATCGCCTTTTGCAGGTACTTGGCCGTGCGGCGGTCAATCGCGGCAATCGTCACCGCGCTCGGCATGCCGGCCGCGACCTCGGCAGCAAAACTCGGACCCGACAGGTAGGCCAACGACAGATGCAGCCGTCGTGGCAGAACGCGCTCGAAGATCTCGTTGACGGTCTCCAGCGACTCGTTGTCGATGCCTTTGCTGCACGACACGATGCAATGTTCGTCAGTCAGGTAGGGCAACATCTGGCTGGCGATGCGGGCCACGTGGGGCGTCGGCATCACGGTCAGCAGGATTTTGGCGCTGCGCACCGCGCGCTGCAGGTCGCCCGTCGCCCGCAAGTTGTCCGGCAGCCGGTGGCCCGGCAGGAACGTCTTGTTCTCACGGTCATTTTCGATCTCGGCGACGACCTGCGGCTCGTAGGCCCACAGCACGGTCGGGTGACCCATGCGCGCCGCATGGATGGCGAGCGCAGTGCCCCAGGCACCGGCGCCGATCACACCGACTTCAAAGGTGTCCGGCAGTTGACTCATCGTGTCGCCCCTGGGTGCGGCTTGGCGCCAATCTGGCCGTCGCGCGCGGCCTGAAACAGCTCGTGCAGACTGCGATCGCGGGCGCCGTTGCGGCAGTGCCGCTTGGCCCACTGGCGCAGTTCGCGCACCTGCGCGTCGTAGGTCTCGACAAACGGCACGACCTTGGTCAGGACCTGCTCGACGTCGGCCGCAGTAGGCTCGCGTCCGCTGCAAAATGCCACCTGCATCGCCTCCGCAAACGCCTGCTCGATCTCGGCGCCGGTTAGGCGGTCGGCGGCCTTGGCCATGCGCTCCAAGTCCCAGCTGCGCGCGTCGCGGCCGCTGCGGGCGATGGCAACCGAAAAAATTTCGGCGCGCGCCTGTAGATCCGGCACATCGACGAAAAACGTCTCGTCAAAGCGGCCTTTGCGCATCAGCTCCGCCGGCAGATGCGCCAGCCGATTCGCCGTCGCCGCCACGAACACGCCGCGCCGCTGCTCGCCGAGCCAGGTCAGCAGGCTGCCAAACACGCGCGCCGCCGCATCCGACGAGCCCGAAGCCGCGCCGGCGAACGCCTTGTCGATCTCGTCGATCCACAGCACCACTGGCGCCATCGCCTCGGCGACCTGCAATGCGTGTCGCAGATTCTCGTCCGGCACCGCCGCCGCGGTGTACAGGCGGCCGAGGTCAAGCCGCAAAAGCGGCAGCCCCAGCACGCTCGCCGCGGTTTTTGCCGTCAGCGTCTTGCCGCAGCCCTGCACGCCGACCAGCAACACGCCGCGCGGCATCGGCAGGCCGTAGGCGCGCGCCTGCCGCGTCATCGCCTGCTTCTGGCGCGCCAGCCACGCTTTGAGATCGTCCAGGCCGCCGATCTCCCCCGGCGCCGGCACCTGGGTGACCACTTCGACCACGCCGGTTCCCGCCAGCAGATCGCGCTTTTCTGCACGCAGCTCCGCCAGCTGTTCCGCCGCTTGGCGCCCGCGCACGCGCCGCAGCGCCCGCCTCGCCTGCGCCAAGGTCAAGCCTTGAACCGCCTGAACCGCGCCTTCAAACACTTCCGGGTCCAGCTGCCCTTGCGCATCGCGCAGCGCGGCCGCCACCAAAGGCTCGACTTCGGCCCGCGCCGGCAGCGGCAGGGGCATGGCCACCAGATCGCGCGCCAGCTCTGGCACTTCGGGCAGATGTGCCCCAACCAGCACCACGCTTTGCCCGGCCCGCTCGATGGTGGTCAGTGCTTCGCTCAGCACCCGTACCACGGTCGCATCGCGCAATAGCGGACCTGCACCTGGCAGCACCAGCGCGCGCGGCGCTCCATCGCCCAGCTTGACCAGGGCTTCCGCCGCTACCATTGCAGGATCATGGCGGCCCGCCCACGCAACCTCGAGCGCGACGCCGACGCTGCCGGCAGCGATCTGGACCTCGCGTACGGCTTCGCGCTCGTCCGCAGCGATCACGCCCAGCAGCGGGTAGCGCGCACGCAATCGGTCCGCCAGCGCGGGCATGCGCGGCTTGAGCGCGGGCTGGGCAGAGGCGGGGTCAGCCATAGGGTGCTCGGTGCCGGCCAGCGGCTGTCCAAGGTGCGCGAAGGCGCTTCGCGCGACCGGCTATGGCCCGGGGCGCGGCGGTCGACCCACCGGCGCCGGTGAGTCGATAGCGTACTGCTTGATCTTGTACTGCAAGTTGCGCGGAGAAATCGACAGCAGCTCGGCGGCGTGGGTGCGGTTGCCGTTGGTGCGCTGCAGCGCCGCCACGATCAGGTTGCGCTCGGTCGCCTCGACCGCCATCGGAATCGACAGCGTGTCCGGTGTCGGCATCTCGATCTTGGGCTGCGGCACCGGCTCGACAGGCCTGCCTACGCTGATGAGATCGCTTGTGATCTCACTGCTTTCCGCCATCACGCACGCCTGCTCGAGGACGTTTTGCAGTTCGCGCACGTTGCCTGGCCAGTGCCAGGCCAGCAGCCGCGCCATCGCCGCCGGGGCTATCGACTCAATGCGTGTGCCCAGGCGCTGGTTGGTGCGCTCGACGATGTGCTCGATGAGCAGCGGGGTATCGTCCTTGCGTTCGCGCAGCGGCGGCACTGTGAGCTCGATGACGCTCAGCCGGTAATACAGGTCCTCGCGAAACTGGTTCTCGCGGACCCGGACCCGCGGATTGACCGCGCTCGCTGCCGCCACCCGAACATCGACTGCGATCGGCTTGTTGCTGCCGACCCGGCGCACTTCGCCCTCTTGCAGCACCCGCAGCAGCTTGACCTGCAAGTTGAGCGGCAAATCGACGATCTCATCCAAGAACAGCGTGCCGCCATTGGCCTCTTCAAAGATGCCCTTGCGGTCCGCCGACGCGTCGGTAAAGGCGCCGCGGACGTGGCCGAACAGCTCCGACTCCAACAGGTTGGGTGGAATCGCGCCGCAGTTGACCGCCACAAACGGGCCGCGCGCCCGCGGACTGGCCTGGTGCAGCGCCCGCGCAACCAGTTCTGTGCCGGTTCCCGACTCGCCGGTGATGAGCACGGTCGAGCCAAAGCGCGCGATGCGCTCGATCTGCTTGAACAGCGCCAGCATCGTCGGCGCCTGACCGACCATGCCGTAGAAAATCCGCGACGCCGGCACCGTGACGCCGGTGTCTGTCGGTTCGTCTTCGCTGGTGGGAGCTGGCGTGGGCGCTGCCGCCGGTCGCACGATTGCCCTGGCCTTTTCCAGCGCCAGGCGCACCTTGAGCTCGGCTTCCGCCAGCCGAAACGGCTTGGACAGAAAATCGAGCGCCCCCAAGCGCACGGCCTGCAGCGCGGTGTCGAGGCTACCGTAGGCGCTCATGACGATCGTCGGCGGCAGCCGGTCCTGGCGTGCCAGGACTTCGATGACCTCGAGTCCAGTCAGCCGCGGCATCTGCAAGTCGATGAGCATCAGGTCGGGAATCTGGCGCTTAAGCGCCTGCAAGGCCTCGTGGCCGTCGGCGGCCTTGAGAATCTTGAAGCCGCCGCCGCCTAGATGCTCGGCCAGCAGTTCAACGAATGCGGGTTCGTCGTCGACGATGAGCAAAGTGTCGACGCGGCGGGGCACCTTGCCGCTTGGGCTGCTAGCGGGGCTACTGGCCATCTGCTCTCCCGCGCCGCGCGCGGCCGAGGTCGTGGGGGGCATTGGACATCAAGACGCCGACTTGCGCGATTCTTCGACGAAGGCCAGGCGCAGGTCGTGCAGCACCCGGTCCAGCAGCGTCGACTCGGTCGAGTCGAGGTTGCCGTGGGTCTTGTCGCGCAGCATGGTCAAGATGTCGACGGTCTGGCGGGCCATCTCGAGGTTGACCTGTCCGCCCTGGCCCGAGGGATCCGGCACCCGACCCAAGTGCACCATGGCGGTGCCGGCCAGCGACAGCACGAACGTCTGAAAATCGATCTTCACCTTGCGCCTCGCGCACCACGACATTGCGGGTACGGGTCAAAGGTAGCCTGTGCTGATCTCTGCGCCAGCGCCACCGGGCCCTGCGCGCAGGCCGGGAATGTCGCGGGCAGCCCGCGTGTTGTCAAGCGACCGGGAACTGTACCCGGAAGCAAAGCTCCACTAGCATGCACACCGCAATGCGCAGCACAATGCCTTTGGCGCGCAGTTCGACCGACCGCACGGCTCCTGAATTCAACCCTATCCTTGGCGCAACGGCCGCGGCCCGCGCGCCGCACAGCGCACTGCGAGGGCGCCCGATGGCGCGCGAACCGATTCTCAAAGACACGCTGGAGCAGTACCTCGTCGAGGTCAACCGCTACCCGCTGCTGACACGCGATCAAGAATACGCGCTGGCCAAGCGCTTCCAGGAGACCGGCGACCCCGACGCCGCCCGGGCGCTGGTGACGGCCAACCTGCGCTTTGTGGTCAAGATCGCCTACCAGTTCCAGCACTACGACATCCGCATCACCGACCTGGTGCAAGAGGGCAACATCGGCCTGATGAAGGCGGTACGCAAATTCAAGCCCGACCGCGGCTATCGGCTGATTTCGTACGCGGTGTGGTGGATCAAGGCTTACATCCAGAACTACATCATCAACTCGTGGTCGCTGGTCAAGGTTGGGCCGATTTCGCAGCAGCGCCGGGTGCTGTTTGGCAAGCGCGGCATTCCGGACCTCGAAGCCGATGAAGAATTGGCCGCCGAGGACAAGCGGCTCGCCGCCGAAGCCGCGGCCAAGTCCGACGACGGCGAGGTCGAAGTCGAAGTCGTGGTCGACGATGCTGCGACTGATGACGATGAGACATTTCTTATCGCCGCCGAGGCCGTGCGCGAAACCAACCGGGCTGGTCGCGGCCCGCGTACACCGCGCGAGTCCGAGGTCGAAGAGTGGCGTCGCGCCGCCCACGCTGCCCGCCATGACCTGAACCTGGACGGCAACATCAGCGACGAAGGCCGCATGACGCTGGGCGAGACCATGGCATCGCCGGGACCCAGCACTGAGGACCAGTACGCCAGCGCCGAGGTGTCGTCGATCGTCGCCGAGCGTCTCGCGGAACTGCACAGCCAGCTCAACGACAAGGAAGTCGCGATCCTCAACAAGCGACTGCTGGCCGACCAGGAAGTGACCTTGCAGGACATCGGCGAGGACTTCGGGATCTCGCGCGAGCGCGTTCGCCAGATCGAGAACAACCTGAAAAAGAAGATCGCCAAGGCACTGGAAGGTCTGCATCCGATCGGTCTTCTCGCAGGGCCTGACCACGCCTGATCACACACGCACCCCCGCGTCGCGACTCCACTCGTCCGCCACCCAAAAAACGCCAGCCGCAACCCGTTTTTCGCATTTGACCGCTGCGGTGCGGGCGCGCTACCTTGTGCAGTTCGCCGCGCACCGACAGACGACGCGGCGTGTCTTGGGTTGGGATGGCGATTTTCAAGCATGATCTAGGGTTTTCGGCGGTCGGCTGCTGCGACGCGCGCGGCTTGCTGGTCGTTGCCGCGCTGACCTTGGCGGCCGGCTGCAGCGACCCGCCCGTAGCATCCGGACCGGACGCCTCGACGACCAAGACCGACGCCAAGGCCGAAGTCAGCAAAGATGTGCCTGCGCTCCTCGACGGCCAGGTCTGCGTGCCCGGCTCGACCGACGGCTGCTACAGCGAAAGCCAGGTCAAGCAGTGCGCGCCCGACGGTTCGGGCTGGCAGATCATCAGCTGCCGCGACAACGCGGGGCTCCTGACCACCTGCACCGAGCCCGGCATCTGCGCCGTGTGCATTCCCGGCAACAACGGCTGCGACCCCAAAGACAGCAGCCACATCCTGGTTTGCGACAAGAAAGGCCAGTGGGAAAGTGGCGAGTTCTGCAACGTCAACAAAGGCCAGGTCTGCGTCGGCGGCGCCTGCCAGGTCAGCTGCGAATTCAATAAGAAAGCCAAGACCTACGCTGGCTGCGCGTTTTGGGCTGCCGACCTGGACAACGCCTTCGTACCCGGCGGCACCCGCTCGTACTACGACGCCGCCAATGCGCAGTACGCGATCGTCATCGCCAACGCCTCGGACAAGCTGCTGTCGGGCGTGACCATCAGCACCAACCTCGGCGTGCAGGAGTACGACAGCAAGGCCGACAAGCTGGACTACTCGCCGCTGCAACCAGGCGAACTGCGGGTGTTCAACCTGCCACCGCGCAATATCGACGCCACCACCCAGTTTCCGCTGGCCTGGCGCGTGACCTCAACTGCACCCGTCGCCGCGTATCAGTTCAACCCGCTCGAAAACGTCAATGTGTACAGCAACGACGCTTCGTTGCTGCTGCCCGACGAGGTGCTCGGCAAGTACTACATCGTGATGTCGCGTGAGCAATCGTTCACGATTTTGCGCGGTTTTGTCACGATTGTCGGCACCAAACCTGGGGTCAAGACCAAGGTCACCATCACCTTTGGCCCACAAGTGCGCAAGACACTGCCTGGCACCATCAAGAAGATCGAAGCCGACGGCAAGATCACCGAGACCCCGATCAAGTCCTACCTGTCCAAAGAGGCGGCGACTTTTGAGCTCGAAGAGCACGAAGTGCTCAACATCGAGACCGACGCGGTGGGCTCGGACCTGACCGGCACGGTTGTTCAATCCAGCCAACAGGTTGCGGTGTTCGCCGGCAGCGAAGCAGCCAACGCCCCCAACACCAACCACTGCACCACCGACAAATGCACCGACAGCCAGATCAGCAAGGGCGACAAGTGCGGCGTGTGCCAGTGGGACGGCAAGACCACCTGCAACAACAACGAACACTGCCAGCAATTCATCACCTGCTGCGCCGATCACTTGGAGATGCAGCAGTTTCCGGTCAAGGCCTGGGGTTCGCACTACGTGGCGGTCAAGCTCAAGCCCCGTGGCCAGGAGTCGGATTCGTGGCGCATTCTGGCCGCCAAAGATGGCACCAAAGTCGCGCTGATTCCGCCGCAGAAAGACCCGTACACCGGCAAGCCCATCAACATCCCGGTTTTGGACTCGGGCGAGTGGTTCGACTTCGAGGCCGGCAAGGGCATCGGCGACGGCAACAACACCGACGGCGGCGTGTTCGAGATCATCGCCAAGGACGCGGACGGCAAGCCGGCGCCGATCTCGGTCGGCCACTTCATGCAGTCGCAAGACGCGCCGGGCCCCGGCGCGCAGCAGGGCGACGCAGCGACCGGCGATCCGGCCTTCCTGCTGGCGATTCCGATCGAGCAGTGGCGCAGCGACTACGTGTTTCTGGCGCCGCAGAAGTACAACTCGAACTGGATCTCGATCGCCGCGCCCATCCACCGCAGTTGTTCGCTCGTCAGCGGCAACCCGCGCAAAGAGTGCACGACTGACGAAGAGTGCGCCTCGCCGACCAAGCCAGTGCAGGCCGGCAGCTGCGCCGATGATGTGCAGGTGCTGTTCGACGGTGCGCCGATTGCGCCCGACGCTTGGAAGCCGGTCAGCAAGAACTACAAGTTTACATGGGCATTCGTGACGGCCGGCGTGCACCATGTGCGCACGGTCGAGACCTCGACCGCCGAAGGCATGCCGTATAAGCCCCTGGTGGCTGTCGACGTGTATGGCTTTGACCAGTACGTGTCCTACGGCTACCCGGCTGGCTTGGACCTCAAGGACCTGACGCTCTTTACCGAGCCCGGCGAATAGCCGGCACGGAGGCAGCATGTTCGCTCGCAATCGCACCCGTTCCTGGTGGGCCCTGGTCGTCGCGCTGGCGCTGTTCGCGCGCTGCTCGGAAGAGCCGGGGACCACAGCAGCACCCGCGGCAAAGGCAGACACGGCGACAGCAGCTGACACCGGCCCGGCACCAAAGGACGACACCGCGGTCGTGGCACCGGATGCGCAGGTCGCAGCCGACACCGGGCCGGCAACGCCGAGCAAGCTCAAGCTGACCAGCGTCGAGCCGGCGCAGTCGTCGACTTCTGGCGGCGACACCGTGATGATCTATGGCGACGGGTTTGTCACAGACATTGGCGTGTTGTTCGGTGGCACGCCGGTACCAGCCGACAACGTGTTCGTGGTCGACGCCAAGACCCTGTCGGTGCAGACGCCGCCACACGAGGCTGGCCTTGTCGATGTGACCGTCGTCATCCCGGGCGATCCGCCGATCTCGGCCGAGCTGCCGGATGCGCTGCTCTACTTCAACGATCTGGTCGTGACCAAGGTCGAGCCCAAAGAGGGACCGGTCGGCGGCGGCACGCCCATTGCGATCACCGGCACTGGCTTTTCAGGCAACACGCAGGTGCTAATTGGCGGCAAGCCCGCCATCGGCGTGCAGGTCGTTAGCGACGATCAAGTCATCTGCACCACGCCGCCCGGCTCGTTTGGCGCCGTGCCCGTGCACGTCATCAACCAGCGCGGCGCTGGTCTGCTCAAGAATGGCTACTTCTACACGGCGCCACCGGTCCTGACCGGCGTCGCTCCGGGCGCTGGCCCAACAGTCGGCGGCACCACCGTCACCGTCACCGGCGTCGGCTTGGGCAAAGACACTGAAGTGCGCTTCGGCGCCGCCCAGGGCGCGGTGTCTGAGGTTGGAAAGGGTTGGCTCAAGGTCGTAACGCCGCCCGGTCAGGGCGTGGTCGACGTCTCGGCGCAGGGCAAGTACGGCACCGCGGTGTTGCCTTCGGCCTATGTGTTCACGGACGACAAGGGGCAGGCCGGCGCCAAGATCCTGAGCGTTTCGCCGAAGTCTGGGCCGGTCGGCGGTGGCAATACGCTGGTCGTGGTGGCGACCGGGCTGGTGTCGGCCAGCGACACCACGCTTTTGGTCGGCAACAAAAGCGCCAAGATCGTGTCGGTCGTCGCCAAGGACCACGTACTGCAGGTGATCGTGCCCAAGGGCGCGGCGGCGGGTCCGGTCGACCTGACGCTTTTGACCAGCAAGGGCAGCGACACGCTCAAGGGCGGCTACGCCTACTCCGACGCGCTGTCGCTCGCCAGCATCGCGCCGGCCTCGGGGCCGCCCGATGGCAACACCAAGGTCGTGCTCAAGGGCACCGGCTTCTCCAAGGGCAACGTCACGGTCAAGATCGGAGCGCTGCCGGCTTCGAACGTGGTGGTGGTCAGCGACACCGAGATCCAAGCGATCGCGCCGCCCGGCAGCCCAGGCTACGTGGACGTCGTGGCGTCCAACGGCAGCGACTTGGCTGTGATCAAGGGCGGGTACGCCTACACCGGCAAGGAACTCAAGCTGTTCGTACCGTACCCGAACACCGGCGCCCAGGCCGGCGGTACCTACATCCATGTCCACGGCAACGGCTTTGGCCCGAGCATGGAGGTGCGGTTTGGCGGCAATCTGGCCACCCACTTTGTGTTCATCGACAGCGGGCACGTGACCTGCAAGACGCCGCCCGGCAAGGTCGGCGCGGTCGACGTCGAGGTGGCGCTCAACGGCCAGAAGTCGACGCTCAAGAACGGCTTTACCTACTTCAACCCGGCCAACGCCTATGGCGGGACCTGGGGCGCCGACATCGACGGCACGCTCAACGTCACCGTGCTCGACGCCAATAGCGGCGATCCGGTCTCCGACGCCTTCACGATGCTGTGGACCAGCCCCGCGACGCCGTACCAGGGCTACACCAACGCGGCCGGCCAGATCACGTTTTCCGGCGACGACGTCTACGGCAAGCAGATGGTCTCGGCCAGCAAGACCGGCTACGAGTCGGCGAGCGTGGTGCTTTTCGACGCCACCAACGTCACCTTGCTGATGACGCCGATTCCGCCACCTAGCCCGGGCAACCCGCCGCCGCCGCCGCCGGTGCCCAGCGTTTCGGGCAAGGTCATCGGTTTGGACAAGTATGTGTTCGTGCCGGTGGGCTCGTGCAACGACGCGCTCAACAAGGGCCAGGCGCCCGGCGGCCAGTGCCTGACCTGCTTTGACGACAACAGCTGCGGCGGCGGCATGCAGTGCGTCGATCTGGGCGGTGGCAACGGCAAGCGCTGCGTCAAGTCGTGCGCCGAGAGCTGTGGCGGCAACTTCAAGTGCTACGCCTACGGCGAAAAGGCCGTGTGCGCGCCTGCCGCCGGCGAAGTCACTTCGGTGTGCTACCACAGCAAGCAGACGATTCTGAGCCGCGACAACTGGCCACCCGAGGGCAACGGCTTCGAGGCCAGCGCCAAGACGGGCTACAAGTACAAGATCACCACGGCTTACGGCGAAATGGCGATCGTGTGCTTTGGCGGCTACAAAAAGCAGGGCGCGATTCTGCTGGCGACCAATGCGGACACCATGCAGCAGTTCACGCCGACGGTGATGGGCGTCAAGCGCCACTTGATGGTGGTGCCGAACGAGAAATACGAGACCGTGGACGTGCAGCTAACGGTGCCGCTGACTGCCAAGGCCAACATTCGCCTCGACGTTCCGCAGAAGTGGCCGCTGGCGCCCAAGCCCAACGTGCAGTCATTCATCGTGACCGCCGGCTGGGCGCACCTGGTTTTCGGCGGCGACGGCGTGATTCGCATGCCGGGTCTGGACCAAAAGAACCTCGCGCCCTACGAAGAAGCCGAAGCCGACAAGCTGGAACTCGAGCGCTTGCCCTCGGCGCTGGCCGGCGACATCCACGACGCGCGGCTGTCGATCATCGCGCTCAACGTCCAGATCGACCAGAACATCATGAATCCGCAAGAGAACGTGCAGGTTCCAGTGTCGATCACGGTCAAAAACGACCTCAAAGATTTCGGTAACGATGCGATGCTGCGCAAGCTCGGTGCCGGCGACTTTGAGCTGTTGCCGACCGGCGTGCCCAAGAACATCCACGGCTTATGGGGCACCAGCGCCAACAACCTGTACGCGGTGGGCGCGCAGGGCACGCTGGTGCACTGGAACGGCGGCGGCTGGACCGTGCAGAAGGCGCTCGGTGACGGCAAAAGCGACCTAAAGGCCGTGCACGGCGCCGATGCCAGCCACGTGTGGACGGTCGGCTGGAATGGCGTGGCCGGCGCATTCAACGGCACCGGCTGGAAGGAGCTACCGGCGCTGTCGGGCATCGCCAACTACAACGGCGTGTACGGTGCCCCCCTTGCCTCGGCGCCCGACGGCCACGAAGTGTGGATCGCCGCCGCCCAGGGCCTGTACCGGGTGGCCGACGTCAACGGCAAAGTCGGCGTGACCAAGTACAACCCCTCGCCGGGCGGCAACTTCCTAGGCATCCACGGCAGCGACGCCAGCCACGTGTGGGCCGTCGGCATGTACGGCACCCTGGCGTTCTGGGATGGCAATGTCTGGAAGACTCAGGCCAGCGGCACCTCGATTGCCTTGCGGTCCGTGTGGGCGGCAAGCGACAAACTGGTCTACGCTGTGGGCGAAAAAGGCCAGATCCTGCGCTTTGATGGCACCACCTGGAAGGCGATGCAGAGTCCCACGCTCAACACCTTGTACAGCGTCTGGGGCACCGGGCCGGACGACGTATGGGCCAGCGGCAATAAGGGCACGCTTTTGCACTTTGACGGCAAGAAGTGGGCCAACGCACAATTGCCGACCGTTGATAAGACCCTCAACGCCGTGTGGGCTAGCAGCAAGGGCGATGTGTTTGCGCTGGGCGAGCAAGAGCTGGTGTTGGGGCCGATCCTCTACGCGCCGCTGGCGACGACGCCCAAGGAAAATCAGGTCCTGGTCGGCAGCACGCTCAAATGGACAGTGGACCCGCAGACTGTCGAACCACACTTCAACTACGTGACCATCGGCATCCCCGGTATGGGTCCCGATACGCCGGTGTGGAACATCATGACCAAGGGGTCGCTGAGCGAAGTCGAGCTGCCTGATTTTCCGACGATTCAGGGCACGCCCGGCATTCCAAAGGGCAAGCAGCTGCGGCTGACGATCATCCGCGGATACAAAGAGGGCTTTGACATCGACCACTACGACAACAAGGATCTTAACACCTTGTCGTGGCGGTCGTGGTCGTTGCACACCTTCATGTTCGTCCGGCAGTAGGCCGCGCCCCTGCCGGATCGCACCGGCCAATGGAAGCTCATGGTCTTGCAACGATACGCATGGTGGTGCGCGGCCCTGGTGGCGGGCCTGGCGGCTTGCGATTCTGGCTCTGGGGCGACTGCGGACGCAGTGTCGGGCGCCGATGCCGTCGTCGGTGACAGCACGGCCAAGCTCGACAGCCAGACCGCCGACAGCACCGGCAAGGACGCGACCACAAGCGCCGACGGCACCCCGTCTGGCGACGCCAACACCGACGCCGCGCCGACCAAGGCCATCTTGACCGCTCGATCGCTGCAGTACGACGCCGACCTGCACGGCGTTTGGGGTGCAAGTGCCGACGATGTCTGGATCGTCGGCAGCAAGGGCGCGCTATTGCACTGGAATGGCAAGGTGCTGGTCGCGCGCAAGTCTGGCACCGAAAAGGACCTGTACGGCGTCGGTGGCACGGGTCCGAACGATGTGTGGCTGGTCGGCCAGGACGGCATCGCCTTGCACTGGAACGGCGTGTCGCTGGTCGAGGACTCGCCGGCGGACACCAAGCTGACGCTGCGCGCGGTCGCGTCTGCTGGCGGCGTGGTGTTCGCGGTTGGTGACACCGGCACCATCTATCTGCGCGACCAGACCGGCTGGAAGCTGCAAAACAGCAAGGCCTCATTCAACTTGTTCGGCATCGCTGCCGCCGGCGTCGGCCAGGTGTGGGCGGTTGGCGAGCAGGGCCAGGCGGTCAAGCTGTCGGGCGGTTCGTGGTCCGTCACTTCCCTGCCCAAGGCCAACAAAAGCCTGCGCGCAGCCGCTACCTCGCCAACGGGCAAGTTCTTCGCCGTGGGTGACGCCAGCTACCTCGCCGGCACCAACGCTGGCACTTGGGAAGTGACCCTGGCCAACGACCCCGAAAATCGCGACCTGCACGGCATCTGGGCCAGCGCCGACAACGAAGCGTGGGCCATCGGCACCAAAGGTGCCCTGTTGCACCTGTCCGGCAAGAAGTGGCAGATGGACCAGATCGCCGGGACCTACAATAAGCTCAAGAACTTTGAGGCCATGTGGGGGCCACCGACCAAGGCCGCCGGCACGGACGCCTTCGCGGTCGGCGCAGAGGGCGCGGGCGTGCGCTTTGACGCCACCACCGGCAAGTGGCTGGACTTTCGCGCCGAAACGGCGGCCGATTTGAGGCAGATCGTCGCGCTGGCCGACGGATCGGTCGTGGCCTGCGGCACCGCGGGCACGGTGGTCAAGGCTGCCGATGTGGCGGCGCCGTTCTACGACCTGGCCGCGCCGATAACAGGCAGCGACGTGTTTGACTGCGCCGCGACTGGCAGCGACCTGTGGATCGCGGGTTCAGCGGGTCTGGTCGGTAAGCTCGGCGCCGCCGGCTGGGTGATCGAAGCGCTGACCTCGCCTGCCGACGTCCGCGGCATCGCCGACGCGGGTGGCACGGTGCTGGCCGTGGGCAACGACGGCAAGGCCTGGGCGCGCGGCGCAGCAGGCTGGGCGCCTGAGGCCACTGGATCGCAGTTGCCGCTCGCGGGCGTTGCCGCCGCCGGTGGCAAAGCCTTTGCGGTCGGCGCGGTGGGAACGGTGCTGCTGCGCGAAGGCGGCGTCTGGAAGAAAGAGCCGATCGCCGAGACGGCCGATCTGCACCGCGTCATTGCCTGGGGCGACGGCGAAGCGCTGGCGATGGGCGATGGCGGCGTGCTGTGGCTCCGCCAGGCCGGCAAGTGGGCCAAAGTCTACGAAGCGCCGGGCCTGCCCTTGTATGGCGCCTTGCGCAAGGCGGACGGCACGTTGGTCGCCGTCGGCTGGGCCGGCACGCTGGTCGTCGGTAAGCCGGGCGGCGCTTTCGTCAAGATCGAGTCCAAGGCCGCCAATGTCCTACGCGGCATCGCCGCTACCGCCAAGGGCGCGCTGGCCGTGGGCCTAAAGGGCGGCGTGTTTGCCGTCGCGGATCAACTGCCATGAAGCACCTTGGCCTGTGGATATGCGGTGCGCTGGCGCTGCTGGCGCTTGCTTGCAGCGAGACGCCTGCGGGCGCCGCCGATGCCGCCGCGGAGACCGGCGCCGTCGATGCGTCCACCGGCACCCAAGACGTGGTCGCCGCCGGGGATGTGGCGCCGCCGGATGCCGCGACGCCCGACGTCGAATATCCGCCTCTGACCAAAGGCATTTGGACGCAGATCACCGTACCGGCGGCGCCAAACACCAGCCTGCACGGCGTGTGGACCGACGGCACCACCCGCGTGGCGCTTGCTGGCACCAACGGCAGCGTCATCGTCAACGACGGCCTGGGCTGGAAAGTGGCGACGCAGGGCAAGTTCCCCACGCTGAACGGCGTCGCCGGCGGTAAGGGCGCCGGCCACACCTTTGCGGTGGGCGTCGGTGGCACCATCATCGGCGGCAAGGGTCAAGACGGCGCGCCCGGCTTGAACTGGGGCCCGCCGGGCGGCTGCACCAAGCCGGCGGACTGCGACGACAAAGACCCATGCACTGCCGACAGCTGCGACGGCGGCGTGTGCGGTCACGAACCGTCTGGCGGCCTCAAGTGCTGCGGCGGCGTGCACTTTGCCGACAGTTTCGACAAGGGCCTGGGCAACTGGACCGTCAGCGACAGCAAGCCCCCGCCACAGGGCGGCATCGTCTGGAAGGCGGCGCAGATGACCGGCAAGGACGGCGGCGCCCGCGCGACCAGCCCGCCCAACGCCGCCTACTTCGGCCTAACCAACGTGCCATGCGATGCCGGCAGTGGCTTTTGCGGCACCTTTGACAACGGCAACGTGGTCGGCTCGACCATGGTCTCGCCCTACTTCGCGCTGCCCAAAGCCGGCAAGATCGCCGTGCACTTTCAATTGCTGCTCGACGTCGAGCAGGGCTACTACGACAAGCTGGAAGTGTGGGTCGCTACCCAGGCCGGCGGCAAAGAACTGGTGTGGGATAAGCAGAAGGTGGTCAGCTCTGGCTCTACGTCGGGCAAGTTCCAGCCGCAGGCGATCGACATCACCAAGTACCAGAATCAGAGCATTCGGCTGGAGCTGACCTTTGACTCGCTGACCAAGAACAGCAACGCCGGCGAGGGCGTGTTTGTCGACGACCTGGTGGTGGTCTCTGAGTGCGCCCCGCCGGCCGCTAGCGCCAAGGCTTTGACCTCTGGGACCCTTTTCGGTGTGTGGGCAGCCGCCAACGACGACGCCTGGGCAGTCGGCGAGGCGGGCTTTACGGCGCACTGGGACGGCTCGACTTGGACGCAGGTGTCGGGCGGCAAGGCGCGCGACGTCTGGGGCATGGGCGGAACGGGCGCTTGGGGCTACGCGGTTGGCGATCAGGGCTTTGCCGCCAGCATCGCCAAGGGTGCCTTCAAGGTCGGCTCGGCCGGACTGCCCAAGACGCTCAAGGCTGTTGGCGTCGTCGACGACGGCAAGGGCGGCGTCAAGGCGGCACTTGCCGTCGGCAGCCAGGGCGCGGTCGCCTACCACAACGGCACCGCCTGGGCGCCGGAGACGCCACCGGAATTGGGCTTTCAAGAGTTGACCGGCGTCACCGGCTTTGCAGACGGCATGTTCGCCGTGACGTCGCTCAACGGCCAGGTATTCCAACGCTCGCCAGAGGGCAAGTGGGCGATGGTGACATCGGTCGGCAAGCCCATGTCTGCCATCGCCGCCACCGGCGCCGACACGGCTTGGGCGGTCGGCAAGCTGGGCGCGCTCAGTGAAAAACAAGGACCTGCCTGGAAGAACCAGAGCCTGCCCGGGGGCGGCAATGCCAACGCAATCTGGGCCGCGGACCACGACAACGCGATGGCGGTCGGCGACGCGGGCATGGCATGGCGGCGGCTTGGCGGGGCCTGGACCCAAATGTTCACGTCGACCAGCGTCAACCTGAACGGCGTGTGGGGCCCGGACCCCAACTCGATCTATGCCGTGGGCTTGCTTGCGACCATCGTGCACTTTGATGGCACCGAGTGGACCAACATGACAGGCCCGCCCGGCGTCGACTGGCGCTGCGTGTGGGGCACCAGCGACAGCGATGTGTGGGCGGGCGGCAGCGGCGGTGCCATCGCCCACTGGGACGGCAAGGCGTGGACGTTGATGGTCGAACCCGTCGCGGCCAACCTGCGCGCGGTGTGGGGCCTGTCGGGCAGCGACCTGTGGGCCGTCGGCGACGGCGGCTTTATCTACCACGGCAACGGCGCCGGTTGGCAGCGCACCGAGATTGAGCCCTATCAGCCCGATCCCGATCAGAAGCCTTACAAGGTCACCAGCCACCTGCTGGCAGTCTGGGGCGCCGCCAAAGATGACGTATGGGCGGCCGGCGAACCTGACGACAAAAACCACGGTGTGCTGGTGCACTGGGACGGAAAATCGTGGAAGTACACAACCTTGTTGTACGACCTGCCGCGCACCATCCGCAGCATCTGGGGCTGGTCGGCCAGCCGCATCTTGATGGCCGGAACCCAGGGCTCGGTCATCGCCTTTGACGGCAAAAAGGGCGAACTCGGGCTGATGGAAGTGCCGACGATCGCGACGCTGTTTTCAATCGCCCCTTACGGAAAGGACGTGCTGGTGGTCGGCGATATTGCGACTGTGCTGCGCTACAGCCCGCCGCCCGCGCCGCCCGAACCACCGAAGAAGTAGCCTCGGCCGCGCACAGGAACGCTTGCGATGAAAGCCACCGTTTGTTTCGGCCCCATTGCTCTGGCAACGCTCGCCGCAGCTGTGCTGTTTGGCTGCGTCGAGTCGACCCAGCAGGGCTTTGTAGTGCCGTCCGACGCGGGCAGCGTCGGCAACCCGTTTGGCGTCGGCAACACCGGCAAAGACAGTACCAACGAGGTGGGCGAGACCGCGACGTCGGTGGCAGACGGCAGCGTGTCCAACCCGGAGACGCTGGTGCTCGGCGATGCACCGACCGGCAAAGGTGTGCTGGTCTTTGCCCATGACAAGGACGACTTTGGCGGCGCCTGCGATACGCTGTGCGCGCTGCTGATGAACCAGAACAACCTGCGCAAGATTGGCGTGCGCTACCTGCTGGAAGGCAAGCCGGCGCCGTCTGGCCTCGCGGTCGAATTTGCCCCGCTCGATCCCAACTCGCCGCTGGTGCAAATCCTGACGCCGAACGTTTTTACCGACGACAACGGCGAGGCCTGGGCCGAGGTCAAGTCGACCATGGACATCGGCAAGTACGCGGTGCTGGCGCGGCTGCCTGAGGACCCCGACGCCGGTCAGTTGCAATTCGACCTGACCGTGCAGACCAAGGCCAAGGGGCCGATGACGGTGACGTTGCACTACGGCGGCGCCAAGCTGCTGACCGAGTTCGGTTCCATTCAAGCGCGGCTGGTCAAACAGGTAGCCGGAGAGCCGGCGTGCAAGAACCTGGACCTCGGCGAGACGCTGCCGCCCGCCGCCTGGACCAGCCCCAACTTGCAGTGGAACAAGCCCTGGGCGCTGACCTTTCCGAGCCTTGCCGGCTGGATCGCCAAAGAAAAGGGTGCGGACGGCAAAGTGGCCTTTACGGTCATCGGCGTGGCTCACCCGCAGGCCGGCGGCAACACCACCAAGGCGATCGCCGGCGGCTGCGTCGATACCGGCGCCACCATCAGCGTCAGCGACCAGGGGGTGCCGATTGGCGACGACGTCATCGTGACACTCAAAGACCTGCCGCCGCGGCTCAAAGGCGTCTACGACCTGACCAGCCACATCGACCTGCTGTCGATCCTGCCCGACCCGGTCGAGTTGGTGTTCAAGACCATTCTCGACGTCGTCAGCGATCCCATCGGCGGCCTGCTGAGCCTTGCCTGCAAGCTCGGCGGCAACACGCTCAATTCGTTGTGCGGCTACGTGTTCGACGATCCCAAGAACCCCTCGATCAAGGAACTCACGGCCGTCGGCGACATCGTCACCAAGTTCCTGAACGCCATCCTGCTCGGCTTCTTGCCCGACTCGGTCAAGACGGGGCTCAACACCGGCGCCGACCTGAACGAGATCCTGACCAACCTGGAGATCGGCGGCACCCTGGAGTTCAAACAAGAGCCGGATTCGACGGGCTTCTTGGCCAAGGAGCACACCAAGGAGATCTGGGCGACGGTGACCTACAAGTGGTCCCTCGGTCAGACCTGCAACCCCAAGGACCCAGCGTGCGGCAAGAAGACCTTCAACATCGAGGCTTTCCAGAATGACGCCGTCGTTGGCCAGTTCGACCTGTGGCGCGATGCGCTGCTGAGCCAGATCAAGATTGGCCAGCACGCGCTCAAGGTCAAGTGGGGCGCGCTCATCAACTACATCGTGCAAAAGCAGCTGCTGCCAGCGATTACCTTTGACCCCAAGAACCCGAACGCTCCGGCGATCGACAGCTATGCCAAGCTGCTCAAGACGCTGCTGGCCGGCAAGCAGTGCCTGGTCAAAGACAGTTGCTGCGCGGACTTTGCCAAACAGATGGCCGCCAAGCAGAGCCTGATGAAAGAGGGCTTCCTGACGACCACCTGCGAAGCGCTCATTACCCTTGGCACCGCGTTCTTGGAGGCGCAGCTCAACCAGTTGGACGGCACTACCGGCGATCCCAGTAAGGGTTCTGGGCTGTTGCTCGCGGCTGACAAATGCCCGATTTTCGAGACCAACCTGGACCAGCTCATCGACACCATCGGCGGTACCTCCATCAAGGACCAGTGCCTGTGGGACATGACGCTGACGATCGGCGGCAAGCCCAACAAGATCAAGGGTATCTTCTACGCCGTGCGCCAGCAGTAGGTCGGGGCGGGTCGCGCGATGCAGCCCACGCGCGCCCTGCGCAAAATCCTGGTGGTGCAGCACGTGGCCGCTGAGCCGCTTGGCACCCTCGACCCGCTGCTGCGGCGTCTGCGCATCCGCATGCGCTACCACAACGCCCGCCGCGCGCCGGACGAAACGCCCGATCTCGGCGGCGCCGACGCGGTCATCGTGCTAGGTGGCCCACAGAACCTGGACGAGCAGGACAAGTACCCGCATCTCAAGGCCGAACTGCGGCTGATTGACCTTGCACTGCGCCGCGAGGTGCCGGTGCTGGGAATTTGTCTGGGCGCCCAACTGCTCGCCCACGCCTTGGGTGCGCCAGTCAGCCGCAACCGCGCGCCGGAGTTTGGCTGGTCGCCGCTGCACCTGACGCCGGCGGGCAACGACGACCCGGTGCTGTCGGCGCTGTCCGACGGTTCGCCGATGTTTCACTGGCACGGCTGCACGTTTGCCATTCCGAGCGGCTGCGAGCGGCTGGCCTACTCTGCCGGCTGCGACAACCAGGCCTTTCGTGCCGGCGATCGCAACTGGGGCTTTCAGTTTCACCTGGAGGTGGACGGGTCGCTCATCGAGCGCTGGCTCGGCGTCTATGCCGAAGAGTTGGCCGCCAACCCAGCGTGCGGCAGCCCCGAGACCATCCGCGAGCAGACAGCGATTTTTGTGGCGGGGTTACGACAAGACGCCGACAGCGTCTTCAGTAGGCTCTGCGAAGTGTGGGGCTGGCAGCCGACCCGGGCGCCGCTGCTACTGGGGCACCGCATGACCGGACCCGTGGAGAGCACATAGCGCCAATCAGGCCCCGCTGCGGACCGTGACCGAGTCGCGCGCCCAGTTTTCGTCGTCGGTCTCCGGATAGTCCAAGGACCAGTGCAACCCGCGGCTCTCCTGGCGACCCAACGCACACTCGACCACCAGCTGCGAGACGGCTGTGATGTTGCGCAACTCGATAAGATCGGGCGTCAGGTAGAAGCGCCACCAGTCCTGCTGTACTTCTTGCGCAATCAGCTGCAAACGCCGCTGAGCGCGCAACAGGCGGCGGCTCGAGCGCACGATGCCGACGTAGTTCCACATCAGCCGGCGGATCTCGTCCCAGCTCTGCGTCACCACCACCTGTTCGTCGGGGTTGCCAGCGCTGCCGGTGTCCCACTCAGGCACGTTGAGCTCGCGCGCGCTGCCGCGGGCCGCCAGGATGTCGATCGCCTTGTGGGTCGCCCGGTCGGCGTACACCACGGCTTCGAGCAACGAATTAGAGGCGAGGCGGTTGGCACCGTGCAGACCCGTGCACGCGACCTCGCCGATCGCCAGCAGGCCTTCGATGCTGGTCTGGCCGTCCAGGTCGACTTGCACGCCACCACACTGATAGTGCGCGGCTGGCACCACCGGAATCGGCTCGCGGCGCAGGTCGATGCCCAGCTGCAGACACCGCGCGTGGATCATCGGAAAGTGGTCTTCTAAGAACGCCGGCGCCAGGTGTGTCATGTCGAGGAAGGCACAAGGGTCGCCGCTCTCTTTGAGTTCGGCGTCGATGGCGCGG
>SXGU01130090.1_pt1 | contig 39122 bp, 38 predicted proteins | sample 3174531 | NCBI WGS metagenome assembly SXGU01 (sample SAMN11356863, study PRJNA531348) | freshwater metagenome | isolation source: freshwater sample F1-140 | place: China: Fuxian Lake, Yuxi | collected 2017-12-25 | reverse complement strand
CTCGTCGGTGCCACCGGCGATCGAGGTCGCAGGCACCGACACCAGGATCTCCGCGATCACGCCCGCCATCGGGCTGTCGGGGCCGGTGAGCATGGCGTCCGCACCCGTGATCAGCGTGTGCACGTGCGAGGCCTGGCGCGCGACGTTGCTGCCCGCGAGCTTGGCGAGCGAGCCCTCGGGGCCCTGCTTGCGGCCGGCCTGCAGCGCGGCCGTCGCACGCCGCGCCGTCCAGCCCGAGGTGCGGTGCAGGATGAGCAGCTTCGCGATTTCCTGCCGTACGACGGGATCGTTCCAGGCACCCGTCTCCTTCGCGCGCTGCACCACGAGGTCCACGCGTCCCGCGCGCTGGGGATACCAGCGATAGGGCTCGTTCGAGACTTCCGTCTCCTGTCGTTCCTCGGCATAGGCGCGGCCAACGCGTCCGGCACCGGACACGCCGGTGACGCCGCCCGACGGGCGGCGTTCGTGGGCAAGCGTGGTCATCGCCACGGGCCAGCCATTGTCGCGCGTGCCAAGGATCCAGTCCGCAGGGATCTTCGCGTCGGTGAAGAACACCGGGTTGAACGACGCATGGCCATTCATCTGTCGCAGCGGCTGCACCACCACGCCAGGCTGGCGCATGTTCAGCACGAAGTAGGTGAGGCCCTGGTGCTTCGGCGCGCCCCAGTCCGTGCGCGCCACGAGCAGGCCGTAGTCCGCGTGGTGTGCGCTGGTGGTCCACACCTTTTGCCCGTTCACCACCCACTGCTCGCCATCGAAGTCCGCACGTGTGGTCGCGCCCGCGAGGTCGGAGCCGCTGCCCGGCTCGCTGAACAGCTGGCACCAAGCGTCCTCGCCCGTGAGGATGGGACGCAGGAAGCGCTGCTTCAGCGCATCGCTGGCGTGCTCGATCAGCGTCAGCGCGGCGAGCACCCGTGGGCCGGTGCCGGCAATGCCGACGGCGCCCATCTCGACGAACACCTCGTTGATTGCCTGCGCCATGCGCACGCTGAGGCCCCGCCCGAACCACTGCGTTGGCCACTGCGGCATCGCCCAGCCGGAGTCCGCAAGCCGGCCGCGCCACTCGACTAGCGGCAGCTCCGGGTCCCAGTTGTGCATCACCCACGCGCGCACCTCATCCAGCACCGCGCGTTCGTTCGCCTCGCTCATCGTCACACTCGCGTTCAAGGTCACGGCTACGGTCATGCTCAGGCCTCCAGTCGCTGCAGCATCAGTTCGCGATGGTGGTTCGGATCCCCGAGCAGCACCTCCGACGTCTTCGCGCGCTTGAACCACAGATGGGTGTCGTTATCCCAGGTGAAGCCGACGCCGCCGTGGATCTGGATCGTCTGCGCCGCCGTGCGCATGCAGGCATCCGACGCCGCGGCCTTGGCGAGTGACGCGAGGCCAGACCACTGCGCATCACCCGCTGCCTGCGCCTGGGCCGCGTGGTAGGCAGCGGACTTCGCGAGCTCGAGATCGAGCAGCATGTCTGCGCACTTGTGCTTGATGGCCTGGAAGGAGCCGATGGCACGGCCGAACTGCACCCGCATGTTGGCGTAGGCCACAGCCGAGTCGAGCAGGGCCTGGGCACCGCCGACCATCTCGTTGGCCAGCGCGATCGCCGCGCCATCGAGCGTGCGCACCAGTGCCATCGCACCCGCACCTTCCTCGCCCAACAGTTCCGCACGGGCGCCGTCGAAGCGCACGTCGGCCTGCTTGCGCGTGGCGTCCATGGTGGCGAGCGGCGTGCGCGTGACGCCGGAGGCAGCGGCCGCGAGCGTGAAGAACGAGATGCCGGCCGTGCCTGTGGTGCCCGGCGCGCGCGCCACCACCACCAGCCGGTCGGCAGTGCCGCCATCGATCACGAATCGCTTCCTGCCCTGCAGCACGTAGCCGCCATCCGCGCGCGTGGCGGTCACGCTCACGCCATCGGCATCCCAGCGACCATTGGCCTCCGTCACCGCGAGTGCCGCGCGTTGCTGGCCACTCGCGAGTGGCGGCAGCAACAGCGCCTTCTGGTCCTCGCTCGCAGCCTCCATGATCGCACCGGCGGCGAGCACGCAGGACGACAGGAAGGGCGCACACAGCAGGCCACGCCCCATCTCCTCCATCGCGATGCCGAGTTCGACGGCACCGAAGCCGGAACCGCCGAAGGCCTCGGGGATGTGGATGCCGGCCAGGCCGAGATCATCCGACAGCTGCCGCCACACGGCGGGATCGAAGCCCTCCGCTGTCGCCATCAGCCGCCGCACCTCGGTGGTCTTCGACTTGTCGCCGACGAAGCGACGGACGACGGCGCGGAACTGTTCCTGCTCGTCGGTGAACGCGAACTGCATGGATGAACTCCGCGAGGCCGGCCCATCGCGCGCCGCGATCGACGCGCCGAAGGCAAACCCGATTATGTGCGCCGCAGCGGCCCAGACGGCAAGCGCATGCGTACGTGAACGCGGCCGCGTGTCGCGGCTTCCCTCAGCGCGCGAATCGTTTCGCCGAGCGGGCCTTCGCGCGCTCCGCCTCCACCGCACGGTCACGCGGTGGAGCGCTGGTGTGCAGCGAGGCAAGCAGTTCGATCGACGCCATCGCCACGCCGCGCACCGCAGCATCGAAGGCAGCCTCGTTCACCTTCGACGGCCGCGCGAAGCCCGACAGCTTGCGCACGTACTGCAGCGCCGCCGCGTGCACTTCCTCCTCCGTCACCGGCGGCGCGAAGTTGTACAGCGTGCGGATGTTCCTGCACATGGCCTCTATCTCCGGTCCAGTGGTGGCAGGATGCGCGAAGGTGTCAGCCGCCCCACGACCCAGCGGTCAGCTCGGCTTCATGGCATCGGCCATGCCATCCACGATCGAGCCGAAGCCTTCGCCCCAGTCGTAGGGCAGGTCAACGAGTTCGCCCGCCGCAGTGGCCGTGTACACGAGCGCCAGTGCATCGCGCAGGATGCGCTGCTGCATCGCCCCATCGAACGGCCGCCCGAAAGGATTGCCCATGGGAAAGTTCACGAACACGGACCGTGGCGGCATCACCTGCGCCGTGAGATCCCTGCCGGTGGATACGAGTACCGTCGGAATGCCCGCTCCTTCAATCACCCGCGCGACCAGACCCACGGTCTGGTGATCGAGCGGTCAGGCCGGGACCAGCACGAAGAGGTCGACCTCGTCGCGGACGAGTTCCGCAACAAGCGCCGGCGCGGATTCGTTGATCACCTTGCTGCGTGTGTAGATGCGACCCATGAAGCCGCTCCAGAACCGCTCGGCCACGCCGCCGATCGTGCCGTCGGCGGCAAGCTCGCGCAGGCGATCTATCGGGAACACGCAGTTGATGTCCTGGTCGGCATCACGGTGGTCGTAGTAGTCGTCGTGGATCTGGAAGTCGTTCGACGGCGCGTCGCGCTCGATCACGTCCAGGCGCAGGTCGTTGCGTGCCGAGGGGTTCCATGGCGCCGCGGCGCAGCGCGAGATGCCGCCCGAGGTGAGCATCGACACCCGGCATTCCGACAGCGGCTTGCGCGGCGGCGTGAGTGGCGCTTCGGTGTTGATCGTCCAGTCGTAGGGCGGGAAGCCCTGGGTGCGATAGCGGTCGTTCAACCGCTGCACGTAGCGGATCGGTTCCATCTATTGCTCCTGTAGCGGAACTTGCGGCGACGAAGGCGTCCGGCGGGATCGTCCTACCGCACGATCGTGCGTGTCCAGCGCAACCGGCAGCCCAGGGCGACCCGCCGGCCGGGGTGAATCCAGCTCGCGGCACAGCCAGATGGGCTGCACTCTCGGCGTCAGGCCTGCACGACGGAAGACGAGCACACATGGGCGCAACTCACTCGTCGATCGCCTGGTACACGCTCGTCCAGAAGTCCTGGAACACCGTCGGCGGCGCTGGCGAGTCCATCAGCCGCTGGGTGAGCAGGATGCCGACCAAGTCCTCCGCAGGGTCCATGTACGCGGACGTGCCCATGCCGCCATCCCAGCCGTAGCGCCCCGGATTGTCCCAGAGCTGGCGCCGTGCGTTGCACACCGATACGCCGAAGCCCCAGCCGTAGTGCTCGCCGAGGAATTCCGAGGCCGGCGCGCGCTGGCGTGAACCGAGCCGGTCACCCGTCATCAGCTTCACCGCGCCTTCGGACAGCAGACGTTCGCTGCCCGCACGTCCGCCGCCGAGCAGCAGCCGCGCAAAGGCAAGGTAGTCATCCGCCGTGGAGACGAGGCCACCACCGCCGGAGGCGACCGCGGGCGGCGCCGCGAATGCGCCGTCGGCCGCATCGTGCAGCACGAGCGCGTTGCTGGCGACATCGCGCTGCCAGCTCGGCGGCAGCCGCTCGCGCTTCTCGGCAGGCACGTGGAAGCCCGTGTCCTTCATGCCGAGCGGGTCGAACAGCAACTGCCGCAGCAGCGCCTCCAACGGCTTGCCACTGGCGCGCGCGAGGAGCACGCCCAGAGCATCGAAGGCCGTGTGGTACATCCAGCCGTCGCCGGGCTGGTGCGCGAGCGGAAGTTCCCCGAGGCGGCGCATGAACTCGTCGGCGTCAACGCGTGGCGGCAGCGCACCGGGTGCGAGCCCTGCCTCATCCATCGCGCGCCGCAGTGGACCCGTCGGTGGCGCCAGCACCATGCCGAAACCGGCGCCGAAGGTCAGCAGGTCGCGCGTGGTGATGGCGCGCTGCGCCGGCACCGTGTCATCGAGCGCAGCATCCAGCCGTGCCAGCACGCGCCGGTCCGCAAGTTCCGGCAGCCATTCGTCGATGGGATCGTCGAGGCGCACGCGGCAGGACTCCACCAGCATCATCGTGGCCGCTGCCAGCACGGGCTTGGTCATGGATGCGATGCGGAAGATCGTTGTGCGGCGCATCTCGCGATTGTCGGGCGTGCGCGTGCCGCCGGGCGCGTGGTGACCGAGGATGTCCATGTGCGACACGCCGCGCCGGCTCACCAGCGCGACGAGGCCAGGCACATCGCCCTTGCGCACCCGCGCGTCGAGCGCCTGGTGCACCCGCTCGAGGCGCGTGCGCGAGAGGCCGCTGCCACTCATTGCGCGCCGGCAGCCGCCTGTGGCGCCGGTGCAGCGAGCACTGCCTCCACCTGTACGCGCAGCGTCACGGTCATGCCGAACCCGTAGTCCTTGCCTGCAGTAAGGCCAAACTCGTCGCGCTCGAAGGTACCGAACGCATCGGCACCACACACCTCGCGCTTGAGCATCGGGTGCGGCATGCACGCGAAGCGTCCGATCTGCAACGTCACCGGGCGCGTCACGCCGTGCAACGTGAGCGCACCGTCAACGCGCGTGGGCTTGCCGTCCATGAAGGCCCCCAGCGGCCCCGCGTAGCTAATCTGCGGGTACTTCGCAACGTCGAGGAAATCCGCGCCGCGCGCGTGCTCGTCCATCACCTCCAGCCCGAAGTCGATGCTCGCGGCGTCGATGAGCACCTCGACACTGCCGGTGCCGGCCTCGCGATCCAGGATCACCTTGCCGCTGCTGCGCGTGAACTTGCCGCGCCACACCGAGATCCCGAAATGGTCCCCCTCGAAGCTCGGAAAGGTGTGCGCGGGATCCATCTCGTACACGGCCGGTGCAGCGGCGGACGGCGGGCCCACGAACATGAGCAGTCCGGCAGTTGCCATCGCGATGGCGACCAGCCGGCGGACAGCACGGGACAGCGATCGCGTCGTCATCGTTCTTCTCCGCGTGAGTTCAGGCGCGTGCGCATCAGATCGCCGGGCCCCAGGGCGTGAACTGCGCACTGCCGGCAAACACGCCCCCATCCACCGGCACGATCGCGCCATTGACGAACGACGCGACGGGCGAGGCAAGGAAAGCGAGCACGGCAGCCACTTCCTCGGGTTCGCCCCAGCGGCCGAGGGGGATGTGCCGGCGCAGTTCATCGAACACGGGCGTCTGCCGGATTGCCGTTGTCATGCCGGTCTGGATCGGCCCCGGGCACACGGCATTGATGCGGATGCCCTCCCGGCCAAGCTCGAGCGCCGCCGAGCGCACGAAGTTCACCACGCCGCCCTTGGCGGCGTTGTAGGCCCACAGACCCGGATCACCACCGAGACCGGATACGGACGCAGTGACGACGATGGCCGGCCGGTCTGCCGTGCGCAACGCCGGCAGCCCTGCGCGCACGCCGAGCACCACCGCACGCAGGTTCACCTCGATCACGCGATCGAAGGTCGCCATGTCGAGGCCATCGATGGTGCCGCTCGCCGGCAGGCCTGCGTTCAGCAGCATCGCGTTCAGGCCGCCGAAGGCAACGGCGGCGGCGACTGCCTCGGCGTTCGCAGCCTCGGTCGTGATGTCGCCGCGCACGATGCACAGATGTGCGCCACCTTCGTCCAGAGCCTGCACGGAAGCGAAGTCCTGGCTGGGCAGGTCCACCGCCACCACGCGCCCACCCTGCGAGAGGATTCGCTTGACCGCAGCACGGCCGATGCCGGAGGCAGCCCCGGTGACGATTGCGGTCCTGTCGGCCCAGTCGCTCATGCGATCCCCCTTGTGCGTGACCATGTTTCCGTCCGCGCCCCAATGCACGGCGCGGTAGCAATAGGGCGCCGATGGTGCGGCAGGCCCGCGGCTGCGGCAATCGGCACGCGCAACACATGCCTTGCGCACACGCGAAGTGCTAGGGTTTGCCGCAGCCCGGTACCCCGGCCTGCCGCACACGGCGAGCCATACCCGGCGATGCAAGCGCACAGGAGGCAACCCCGATGTCGAACGTCGTCGACAACCCGGCCCGCAGCCGCTTCGAACTCGAGGAAGCCGGCCACGTCGCCTTTGCAGACTACCGGCGCCAGGCGCAGGTGCTGGTGATACCGCACGTCGAGTCACCCATCGCGCTGCGCGGCAAGGGCACGGCGGGCCGCCTGATGGAGGGCGTGCTGGCCATCGTGCGCGCGCGCGGCGAGAAGGTCGTGCCCGTGTGCTCCTATGCCGCCGCCTACATCCGCCAGCACCACGAACACCAGGACCTGCTCGCCTGAGCACGCATCACGCATCACGCATCACACCTACGGGAACCCGTTCCATGGCCTCGAAGATCACCGACGATCCGCGCATCGACCCCCGCATCAAGGCGATCTTCGGCGGCATGAACATCACGACAGGCGGCGACGTCGCGAGCCGTGATGCCATGCTCGCCGAGGCGAACACCGAGGCCGCGCAGCAGATGCGCGCCGGGCTGAAGATGATGCTGGAGGCAGCGGACAACGAGGTGATCGCACCGTCGAAGGGCCTGCGCGTGTACAGCGAGCAGGTGCGCTCGGAGCCTGACGGCAACCTGATCAACCTGCAGGTGATCCGCCCGGACAACGACGACACGCTGCCCTGCGTCTACTACATCCACGGCGGCGGCATGGCGAGCATGTCGTGCTACGACGGCAACTACCGCGCGTGGGGCAAGATCATCGCCGCCAACGGCGTGGCCGTGGTGATGGTGGATTTCCGCAACTCGGTGACGGCATCGTCGGTGCCCGAGGTGCTGCCCTATCCCGCCGGCCTGAACGACTGCGTGTCTGGCCTGAAGTGGACGCACGCGAACGCGGCGAAGCTGAACATCGACGCCACGCGCATCGTCATCGCCGGCGAGAGCGGCGGTGGGAACCTCACGCTCGCGAGCGGATTGAAGCTGCTGCGCGACGGCGACATCGGCCTGATCAAGGGCCTGTATGCGTTGTGCCCCTACATCGCCGGCCAGTGGCCACTGCCGCAGAACCCGTCGAGCACCGAGAACGAGGGCATCCTGCTCAGCCTGCACAACAACCGCGGCGCGATGGGCTACGGCATCGAGGCGTTCGAGGCGAAGGACGCGCTCGCATGGCCGGGCTTCGCCACCGCCGAGGACGTGAAGGGCCTGCCACCGGTGGTGATCAGCGTGAACGAGTGCGACCCGCTGCGCGACGAGGGCGTGAACTTCTATCGCCTGCTCATCGCCAACGGGCAGCCCGCGCGCTGCCGGCAGGTGATGGGCACCGTCCACGGCACCGAGATCTTTCCCATGGCGTGCCCAGATATCAGCCGCGACACGGCGCGCGATCTGGCTGCGTTCTGCACCGCGTCATGATCTCGTTGGCGTGATCCCGACTGCGCCTGGAACGCGACGCACGCGGCTGCGAGCACTTCGTCGCTGCAAGTCACCCACGAGACTGGCGACTGCGCATGCGCCTGCCGGCGAGAGCGCCGTCAGGCGCCGAGGACGATCTGCCGCAGCGCAATGAGATGCTTGTTGTCCCAGCCGGACTCGTAGTCCTCGAGTTCCCCACCCGCATCGCCCTGCGCACGCTCGAAGCCGTGGTGAATCAGCTCCACCAGCGTGCCTTCGTGGAGTGGCGTGAGGCGGATCGTCCAGAATCGCGGGTACGGCGTCGCCAACTCGCCCTCCCACTGCGTGGAAAGGGAAAGCTCGCGACCAGGCTCCATGACGAGGACGGTGCCACCGAAGAAGTGCACGACGCCGTCGATGGCAACGCTCATGCGCACCACGCCGCCAACCCGCGCATCGAACTCGTGGATGCTGTGCCCGCGATCGAGCCAACGCCGGATGCGCTCGCCGCTCGCAAACTCGCGCCACACGCGCTCGGGAGATGCAACCAGGAAAGCGCTGCGTCGAACGTACAGCGCGCCGATCTGAAGTCCCATGCGCGTGTCCTCACAAGTGGCAGCAGGTGAAGGGCCAGTCGGCGAGCCAGTCGGCAAGCCAGTCGGCAAGCCAGTCGGCGAGCCAGTCGGCAAGCCGTATCGGCGGAAAAAACCTAGCATGAATCCAGGACTTCGAACCCGTCGGCAATTGACGGAGTCTGCGTCCCTGGTACATCTTCCCTGCGAAACGCGCCCCGCACCATCAGTGCATCGCACTCACGGAGCCATCGTGCAACGAACAACCATCGCAATCGCGGCGCTTCTGATCGTACTCACGAATGGCTGCTCGAACCTGTCCCGATTCGAAGGTGCCGGCAGCCAGCCGGTGAAGTTGTGGATTCGCGAACAGCCGGTCGTCACCCTGCCTGCGGATGTGAAGCTGGCGAGCACCAGCTTCGGGCAGTACCTGTTCGAAGCGAAGTCCGGAGACCAGGTGCTGTATGGACTGCTGCCGCTCCGCTTCCGCGGCGACTACCTGGCACTCGACATCCTGTTCTTTGCCCCCGCGATGTTCTTCAACCTGCGCACGACGTTCGACTACTACGAGTTCGACGTGCCCGCCGGCGTCATCCGCTATCGCAATGATTCAGCCGACGCATGGACAAGCTACAAGCCCACGGGCGCCGAGATCGCGCACGCGCGCAGCTACTTCGATTCACGGCAGCCCAGCACACCGGAAGGTAACTGACGGCCGAGCGTCTGAACCGTGCCGCCAGTGGAATTCCGACTCAGGACATCGCCATCGCCCGTACGCCGCGCCGCTTCCACCATGCGGCGACGCGCAGAAGCAGCGCCGCCAGCGCCACCGGCAGCAGCACCGCGCCCTGCACGAATCGCTCGGGGTCCGACAGCCGCCCGAGGTAGGTGAACGCGAACACGATCCACAGCCAATGAATGCCTGCCAGGTGCAGGCGCTTCCACCCGGGTCCGAGCGTGCGCCGCGCAGCCTCGGTGGATGTCACCGCCATCGCCGCGAGGAACAGGTAGGCGAGCCCACCGCCCACCATCGTTAGCAGGTCCGGCCGCTCGCCGATCAGGATGAAGAAGCTGACGAGCGCGCCGAGGTGCACGAAGTGCGCGAGCGCGAAACCCAGCCCCCAGTGCCGCCGCTGGCGCAGCAGGGAGCGTGTGTGCTCACCCGGCCACAACGTGGCGAGCGACGAGGCGACGTAGGTCAGGATCAGCAGCGGGAAGGCAATGCGCGCGGTATAGCGCGCCGCAAGCCGCGCGGCATCCTCGGCCGATGTTCCACTCGCGACACCGGCGGCAACCGCGAGCACTGCCGCAGCGCCAGCGATGAGGATGGGCGCCGGCATGCCGGCCGTGCGCGTGTTCATTGACCGTGGCTTCCAGTCCGCGCGCTACACGGCGCGCGACGAGAGATTCGACGTCGATGGTACGTAGGCCGTCGCGCGCTCGTCCGCGTACGCAGGCGCGAACTCGGTTTCCATCGTTCCCGAGATGCGGCTCGCGCGCAGCACCCGCGCCTGGTTCAGGTCGTAGGGGCGCGCGCGATGCAGCATGCAGCGGTTGTCCCACAACACCAGATCGCCCACCGCCCAGGTGTGCAGGTAGGTGCGCGGCCGCTGGCAGGCAGCATCGATCAGCTGCTGCAGCAGCGCGGCGGACTCCTCGGCAACCATGCCCGGGATGCCGTAGGCATGGCGCGCGACGTACAGCGACTTGCGGCCGGTCTCGGGATGCACCTTCACGAGCGGCCGCAGCGGCGCGCCCTTGTCGTGGAAGCCATAGACGTTGTCGGTGCGATGCGAAAATCCCGCGCGTTCCTGGGAGTAGTAGAGCGAGTGGTAGGCGGACAGGCCCTCGAGCTTCGCCTGCATCGCCGGGTCGAGCGCGTCCCACGCCGCACGCATGTCCGCGAACTCGGTCTCGCCGCCTTCGCTCGGCAGCACGAGCGCCGAGAGCATCGCCGCCTTCGAGGCGATCGGCATGTAGGTGCTGTCGGTATGCCAGCCCTCGTTGCCCTTCAGGATCTGGTACTGCTGCTCGTGCGGCTGCGCGAGCGAGCCGTCCGGCTTCCTGTTGGTGAAGATCAGCGTGTGCCCGGACTGTCGTGGCGACAGCTGCTCCGCCGGGCCAAGCCGATGCGCGAAGGACTCCTGTGCTTCCTCGGTGAGGTGCTGCGCGGGGAACACCAGCACGCCGTACTCCAGGAACGCAGCATGCACCGCGGACCAGGTCGCATCGTCGAGCTGCCCAAGGTCGATACCCGTGACGACGGCACCGAATGTGGCGTCGATCGGCGTGATGCGCAGGCTCATGGCAGTTACCCTCTTCCCGACATGGACCGGACCGTCGCGGCGAACGATCGCACAGCGGCGTGTATGAGAAAAGCCACGCGTGCTGCCGGCGCACGGCGAGGTGGGCAGGGGCAGATGGACACGCGGCGCGCCGTCAGGAAAAGCCGATCGACAGTAGGTTCTCGACCGGCCGGTAGGGCGCTTCCAGGTAGGCCACGTCGTCCGCGGGCAGCTGCAGCTTCGTGGCCGCCACGAGATCGTCGAGCTGGGAGATCTTCGAGGCGCCCACGACAGGCGCCGTGACGCCGGGCTTCGACAGCAGCCAGGCCAGCGCCACCTGCGCCGGTGTCACGCCGAGCCGGCCGGCCACTTCCACCACCCGCTCGGCGACGTCGAACACGAACTCGCCGCGATAGAGCCCTTCGGTACGCACGCGATCGCCGCCTTGCGAGCGCGCAGTGGAGCCGCCCTTGAACCCGCCCTGATACGCACCGGCGAGGATGCCGCGCGCGAGCGGCGACCAGGGCGTGAGCGCAACACCACTGCGGATGCAGTAGGGGTTCATCTCCCGCTCCTCCTCGCGGTACACGAGGTTGTGGTGATTCTGCATGGACACGAACTGCGTGAGCCCATGCAGCTTCGCCGTGAGCTGCAGTTCGGCGAACTGCCACGCGAACATCGACGATGCACCGAGGTAGAGCACCTTGCCCGCGCGCACCACCTCGTCGAGTGCAGACAGCGTCTCCTCGATCGGCACGCCACCGTGGCCGGGCACGCCGTGGGGATGGCGATGGATCACCAGCTGGTCGATGTAATCGTGCCCCAGCCGCGTGAGGCTCGCATCCACACCCTCGAGCACGTGCTTGCGCGACAGGCCGCCCTGGTTGGCGCCGCGCCCCATCGGCATCGCGACCTTGGTGGCGAGCACGTACTCGTCGCGCGGCAGCAGCTCGCGCAGCAACTGCCCCACGACCCGCTCGCTGGCGCCAATGCCGTAGACATCCGCGCAGTCGAAGTAGAAGAAGCCATGCTCGATGGCCGCCTTGAACAGCGGCCGTGCATCGTCGATGCCGAGCGTCCAGTCGCCCTGATGGCCGCGCCCGGGCTCGCCGAAGTTCATGGTGCCGAGGCCCAGGCGGGAGACCTTCAGGCCGCAGTGGGCACCGAGTTGAACGACGTCGAGCATGGTGGGTCCTGGATCGGGAGGGAGTGGACCACGCGCAGTACTGGCGCCTGGCGCTGGATCTGACGATAGCAGCAGGCCTGGCGCTTCAACGCCCTCGACCCACACACGACGAGCCGCATCACGCTGGCCAGCCGTACTCCGAGTAGGTGTTGCCGATGGAAACCTGTTTGATCGCATGTCGGACGTAGGGCACGACATTCAAGGGCATCGCGAAGCGCGGGTACCACCCAAGCTCGCTGCACTTGTGCGGCTCCATGTTCCTGGGCTCGCCACGCCAGGTGCTCGTGCTGAAGAAGAAGGAAACCCGTTCGTCTGCCGCGCGCCTGTGGATCACGTGGCACAGGGCCAGTGACGCGGGCTCGATCTCGAGGCCCGCCTCCTCTGCGGCTTCCCTGGCCATGGCCTCGCGTGCGCTCTCGCCGCCATCGAGGTGCCCCGCCACGACGCTGTAGTTGCCGTCCTCATAGCCCGTGTTGTGCCGCCGTAGCAGGAGGATCTGCTCCCCACGGAAGAGGAGCAGGTGCGCCTCCGGTATCAGACTGAATCTGGGCATGGGTTCAGTGCTCGAGCTCGTGGTCACGAAGATCAACCGATGCTGATCGTACTTCTGCCACCGGCGCCGCGGCGCACCTCGATGCGCGTGCCGATGCGTTCGGTCATCTCCGGCACGTGCGAGATCACGCCCACCTTGCGCCCCTGGGACTGCAGCACGTCGAGGGCATCCATGGCCACGCGCAGCGTCTCCTGGTCGAGGCTGCCGAAACCCTCGTCGATGAACAGGCTCTCCACTCGAACCCGATGCGAAGATAGCGATGCGAGCCCCAGCGCGAGGCCAAGCGACACGAGGAACGACTCACCACCAGACAGCGAGTGCACGAGCCGTCGTTCATCTGCCATGTCCTGGTCCACGACGCGCAGCGACAGCGAGTCCTCGCCGCGCTCCAGTCGGTAGCGACGTGCAAGCGTCGCGAGATGCACGTTGGCATGGGCGAGCAGCACCTCCAGCGTGAGCTGCTGCGCGTAGTTGCGGAACTTGCGCCCGTCGGCAGAACCCACGAGCTCCGCCAGCTGGCGCCAGGTGCGTGTGCTGGCCTCCTGCTCCACGATCGCGTCGGCGAGATCGCGACCCTGCTGGCCATGCTCATCGTCGAGGCGCTGCCGCAGTTGCAGCTCGCCGAGCGTCGTACGCTCAGCCGTCAGGGCCTGCGCGAGCACCTCGATGGCCGTAGCGATCTCCGCGGCATCGCGTGCGTCCTGTCGCGATTCGACATGCTGCGCATGCTGTTGCACCCGTTCATCCAGACGCACCATCGCCGCGGACAGGGCAGCGTCGAGCCGCTGCAGTTCCTCGCGCTCGCGCGCCAGCGTCGCCTCGTCGAGCGCCAGCAGTGCGCCGAGTTCACCAGGCTCGGGTGCCGGCACGCCCGGCAGCGACCACGCGGCGCGCCAGCGATCGATGCCAGCCCGTGCAGCGTCTTCGGCGGTGCGCGCGCGCACCAGGCGCAACCCTGCTTCCGACCGCTGCGTCGTCGCCCCCGCCAGCGCCTGTTGCGCGCCCGACGCACTCGCGCGCGCCGCCTCGAAGCGCAGCGCCGTGGCACGCACGGTCTCCGCAAGATCGTGCTCGACTTCCATCGCGCCACGACCATCGAACAGCGCTGCTCGCGCAGTGCGCACCTGCTCGCACGCGTCTGCGGCCGTGGCTGCAGCGGCCGCTGCGTGCTGCGCCGCCGCCTGCGCCGCCGACATGGCCACGCCTTCGCTGTCGACACGCGCAGCGGCCGCACGCGCCGCCTCGCTGGATGCACGTTCACCCTCGACCCGGCGTTGCCATTGCCCCGCGCGCACATGCCATTCGGCATGGAACTGCACGGGGTCAGCTACCCAGTGCACACGCCAGTCTTCCAGCAGCATGCTGCCAGGCAATGCAAACGCGGCATCGAGCGTGTCCAGCCGTTGCGCCAGCCGCTGCCCGGCACCCTCGACCGCGCGCACGCTGGCCTCGTGGGCAGCCGCGAGGCTGCCAACCTCGCCCTGCGCGCGCGCCAGGTGCTCACGGGCTGTCGCGAACGCGTCCTCCGCCACGCGCCTTGCACTCGCCGCGCGTGCGGCGGTGGTTCGCACCTGCGAGAGCGCCGACGCGCGCGCAGCGCACGCGGCCAGGGCCTCGCGATTGCCGGCCTGCGCGCTCTCGAGCCAGCGACGGCGAACCGGCCCCTCGCGTGAACCTGTCTCTTCATCGAGCGCCGTCGCGTCCCACGCAATTGCTGCCGCATCGCGCGCCGCCACTGCCATCGGCTGTGCGGAGCGAGCCGTCTCGGCGTGCGCTGCGGCAGCGTCGGCACGCGCGCCCAGCGCCGATGCCTCTCGCTCGAGTTCCCGCAGCCCATCGGCCAGGCCACGCGCGTCTGCCTGCAAGTCCTGCAGCAGTGCATCGAAGGCCGGCGCCTCCGTACGCCAGGGATGTGCGGTGGAACCGCAGACCGGGCACGGCTCGCCATCCTCGAGCCGCTCGCGCAGCCGGCCCACATCGGATGCCAGGGCAAGTTGCGCACGCTGCAATGAGCGCTGGGCCTGAGCGGAAGCTGCCTCTGCCGGGCCGATGCGCGCGTCTACCGCCAGGCGTCCCGCTTCGCAGTGCGCGAGCTCCGCTGTGGCTGCTTCGAGCGCGACATCGAGTTCGCCCAGCCGTGATTGCGCGGCATCGAGTGCTCGCAGGGCCTCCGCACCCTGAGCGAGCTGTTCACGCCGAGCTTCCGCCACGCGCCGCTCGCGCTCCAGCGCTTCGGCATCCAGGGCCTCGACCGCGACGCGCGCTGCTTCCTCCGCCTCTATCGCGTCTGTCGCATGCGTGCGCGCTTCGTCGGTCGCCGCGACGGCCGCGATGCTGGAGGCGAGCGCACGTTCGAGCGACGCGGTGCAGTCATCGCGTGCAATGGACGACGCTGCGAGCTCGTCCGCTCCCGCTGCGGCATCCTGCAGCGTTGCGTCCCAGCGCGCCCACTGTTCGCCGAGTGCGCGGACGTGCGCGTTCGCAGCAAGCCACGCCCGTGACTCGTCGCGCTGAGTCTCGGCGTCTGCAAGCGCCTGCATCGCTGCATCAAGGGCCGCCAGCGCACCACTCGCCGCGCTCTGCGTACGCTCCGCCTCGGCAATCGCTTGCGCGTGCGCACGTTCGCGCTCTGCCAGCCGCGCATCGAGGGTTCGCGCCTGCGCCAGGGCAGGCGCCGCTTCCGCCTGCGAAGCCGCCGCGAACGCGCGCTCGGCGTCCGCGGACCTTGCCTCCGCCTCCGCAAGCACAACGGCCGCGTGCGCCCCAGCTTCCACGTCAGTCGCCACCCTGTCGGCCGCGGCAGCCGCCTCGAGTTCCAGGCGCGCCTGCTCGCTCGCCTGCACCTCTGCACGGGCACCACGCGCCATGTCGATGCGCGCGAGCTCGAGGCGCCGCGGTGCCGCCTGGTCGCGCTCGCGAACGGCACCGGCATGCGCAGCTTGCGCAGTTGCCACCGCTACTGCGAGTGTGCGCTCGTCAGCGTGCCAGCGCGCAGCCGCCTCGAGCTGTTCGCGTGCCGCCTGTTGCGCCTCGGTGCGCGCCCGCATGGTCGCAATCCCGGCGTCCAGTTCAGCTCGGGCTTCCGGCGCGAGCACGGGATGCAGGGCTCGCCTGCCCTCGAGCCCAGCCAGCCGGCTGCCCTCGTCGCGCGCGCGCTCGAACACCGCGATCGAGATCGTCTCGAAGGTGTCGGTGCCAGTGAGCGTCTGCAGCAGCGCTGCACGCTCGTCCTCGTCTGCCTTCAGGAACGCGGCGAACTCGTTCTGCGCCAGCAGCACGGCGCGGGTGAACTGCGCGAAGTCGAGGCCGATGCGCTGCTCGATCTCCCTGAGCACATCGGTCTTGAGATGCCCGATGGGTACGCCGTCGTCGCAACGCGCGAGCGACATCTCGACCTTCTGCAACCTGCCGTCAGGACGGTTTCGGGCCCGCCGGATGCCCCAGCGAGCGCGGTACTCGATGCCGTCGTTGCCGATGAACTCCACCACCGCCTCCGCGTCCCCTGCGCCCCTGCGCAGCAGGTGCGCGGTGTCCTTCGGCGAGAGGATGACGTTGCCGGCATCCGCGAGGCCGCCGCGTACACCAGCCGTACTGAGGCGCGGCGTGTCGTCGTACAGCGCGAGGCACAGGGCATCCAGCAGCGTGCTCTTGCCCGCACCCGTGGGACCGCAGATCGCGAACAGCCCGGCATCGCGCAGTGGCTGCAGGCGGAAGTCCACCGTGAATGGCTCGGCGAGCGAGGCGAGGTTGCGCCCGGAAATGGCGAGGATCTTCACGCGTCCTGCTTCCGGGCAACGGCATCGGCGATCTCCGCGAAAGCGGCAGCGAGCTCGGCGGGCGGTGCCGTCGCGTAGTCACGGCGGTAGCGGGCCTCGAACACGGCCAGCGGGTCGAGGCGCGCCAGCTCGTCCATGCCCAGCGAGGGCGCGGGCTCGCTGCCGGCGCCCGTCGCGCCCGCGCCCGGCCTGTTGATCTCGATGCGCGCCAGCCGCACGGGCTTGCCAGCGAGCGCCTGCTCCACACGTTGCCGCAGCCCCGGTTCCGGCGCTCCCAGCGCAACGCGCACGAGCAGGTAGGGCTGCGCCTCCGGCGCGGCGGCGGGCAGATCAAGTGCGCCCAGGGCGGCCATCACTTCATCAGGTGCCGCAGGCGTCGCGGGCACGCGCAGCAGGTCCACCGATCTCGGCACCGGCAGCGCCGTGACCGCCGCGAGACGGTCGCCGTCGAGGTCCACGCACAGCACCTGGTGCGTGTAGCCCACCTCGGCAAAGGACATCGGCAGCGGACTGCCGCTGTAGCGAATGCCCTCGTGCCCGCCTGCCCGTTGCGCCAGGTGCAGGTGGCCCAGCGCGGTGTATGCGAGCGCGGGTGCGAACACGCTGGTCGGCAGGGCCTCCGAACCACCGACGACGATGCGTCGCTCCGACAGTTCCGAGATGGCGCCACCGACCATGTGGCAGTGGCCCATGGCCACGATCGCCTGCCCCGGCACGCGCAATGACGCCGCGTGTGCGAAGGCACGCGCGTAGAGCGCCGCGACGCCCGCCGTGAAGTCAGCGCCTGTCGCCGCATCGCCGTCTTCGTCGCGCTCCACGCGCGGCACGTCGCCAGCGCGCAGGAACGGCACCGCGATGCACCAGGCCGCCACGTCCCCTTGCGCATCGCGCAGCGGCAGCACCATCCGGGCTGCGTCGATGGCGCCGAGGTCGTCGCGGGCAACCTGGCCGATCACGTGGATGCCGAGCCCCTGCAGCACGGGTGCCGGCGCCTCCATCCGCGCCGGCGAATCGTGGTTGCCCGCGATGACGATGATCCCGAGCTCTGGCAGCCGGCGCCGCGCGCGACCGAGGAAGTCGTAGAACAGCGCCTGCGCGGCGGAGGAGGGATTGGCGACGTCGAACACGTCGCCCGCGATGAGCAGCGCATCGGCACGCTCGGCTTCGAGCACGTCGAGCAGCCAGTCGAGAAAGCGCGCGTGCTCGTGGGTGCGATCGAAGTCGTGCAGGGTCTGGCCAAGGTGCCAGTCGGCGGTGTGGATGAGGCGCATCGAGTGGCGCTATCCCGGCAGTGATTTCCGCATCGTGAAGCTTCGATGCCCGCGCGGATAGTCATCCAGGGTTGCGATGGGTACGTAGCCATGACGGGCGTAGAACCCCGGCGCCTGGAAGTCGTAGGTGCTGAGCACGGCCTGGGTGCAGCCACGGCGAACGGCTTCGACTTCGGCCGCCTTCAGCATGCCGATGCCGAGCCCGCTGCCGCGATGGGCTTCCTGTACCCAGAGCTGCTTCACCTCCAGGGTGCCACCCCAGGTGGAGCCACCCAGCCCGGCGACGATCTCGCCACCATCGCCACGGACGACAACGGAAATCCACTCGCCGTCATCGATACCCGTCGCGCGAACGTTGTGTTCGTACAGCCGATCCTCGAGCCACGCAAAATGCGCGGGGTCCGCGCCGACGTCCATGCGCGGATCAGCCATCGTGTATCCCCAGGCCGGCGAGTGCCGCACGCACATCCTCCGGGCCGCGCACCAGCACCGCCTGCATGCCTGCAGCCCGTGCACCGTTCACGTTGTCGCCGAGGTCATCGAAGAACAGCACGCTGCCGATCGGCACGCCGAGCGTGGCGGCGACGTGCTCGAACCCGGCACGCTCGGGTTTGCGCATGCCGATGACCGACGACACGAAGACATGCTCGAATGGCTCGAGCATCTCTGCATGCGTGCGCGACCACAGGGCGTGGTGGGTCTGGTTGGTATTCGTGAACACGGCACAGGGGAGCTGTGCGCTCGCACGCCGCACCAGCGCCGCAGTTTCCTCGAACCTGCCGGCGAAGATCGCATTCCAGCCAGCCTCGATGTGCGCGAGGTCGTCCTGCAGCTGCAGGCGATCGCGGATGTGCGCGAAGTACTCGGCGCCACTGATCTCGCCACGCTCATGCCGGTCGTAGGCCTCGTCGAAGGCGAACGCGGCGCGCAGCTCCGGCAATGACAGTGCCGAGATGCGTTGCCAGTGTACAAAGACGCGTCCGAAGTCGATGCGCAGCAGCACGCCGCCGAGATCGAACAGCAATGCGCGCACAGGGTCCTGGTGCGACATCGGATCAACCCGCATCGCGCATTGCGTGCGCAAGGTAGCGATAGAGACCCAACAGCACACCCTCCTTCGTGCTCAGCGGCCCACGCCCGGCGAAGGCCGACGCAGCTGAACGCTGCAGGAGTGCCATCGCATCCGCATCTTCCGCGTTCACGCGATCCAGGGCGGCCTGCATGCCGGCACGCAGCTCGGCGCTGTCGCCCATCACATCGAGGGCCGACTTCGGCATCAGCAGGCCGGCGCGCGCGACCGTGCGATCGACGGCGGCGGGAACCCAGCTCATCCAGTTGATGGTGTCGCCGAGCGACAGCAGCATGAGGCTGGGGAAGATCGTCACCACCTTCATGCCCGCCAGGTCTTCAGCTGTGAGGCCCGTGCCCAGGTTGATGCCGATGCCGTGCTTCGCCGCCTCCTCGCGCACGAAAGGCGTGACGTGCAGGCCCCAGTCGTCCGTCACCTCGCGCACGAAGCTGCCGCGCGCCGGCATGTAGGGCTCGAGGCTGCTGCCGTGGAGGCCCAGGTGGTGGTAGCTCTCGCTGCCGTTGTCCACCGCGAGCTTCCAGTTTCCTTGCCAGGTCTCCTGGTAGCGCGCCACGGTCACTGCATTGGTGATCCCATGGTTCGCGAACACGGCCTCCACGCCGGCGAGGCGCGGTCGCAGCGGTGCCGCGGCGGCGTCGAGATTCACGAACACGAAGCCGAGCCAGGTCTCGACGCGGAAGCGCGGCAGCGAGCAGGCCACGCGATCGAACGCCGGCGTCTCCGCCATCGTCGGTGCGCCGGTGAGCTCGCCGTCGAGGCCGTAGGTCCACAGGTGGTAGGGGCAGGTAAAGCGCGGGACGCGGCCGCTACCCTCGCCAACGAGCGGATACAGGCGGTGTCGACAGACGTTGGAGAGCGCACGCAGCTCGCCATCGCCATCGCGCACCACCACGACGGGTTCGCCGGCGATGTCGAGCGCGAGGTAGTCGCCGGCCGCTGCAAACTGGTCCGCGCGGCCCACGCAGATCCATGACCGGCGAAACACATGTTCGCGCTCCAGTGCATGCAGGCCCGCGTCCGTGTACGCCTGCGGCGGCAACGCGAGCAGCCCCGGCGCCGAGGCACCCGCATAGGCATGAATCTGCGCGAGCAGTTCTCCCGTAGCGCGATCGATGCTCATACGCGCAAGCCCAGCAGCGTTGCGGGTGACGCGGCGCGCCGACGCACTCGTTCAATCGAGTTGGTGTCGTTCGAGTTGGCGTCGTTCGCGATGGCGTCGGTCGAGAGTGCATCGTCCTGCGGCGGCAGCGACTGGTACTGCACGCCGTCGAGATGACACAGCAGCAGTGCCAGCCATCGCGGCATGCCATCTTCCGCGCTGCGCAACAGCGCCTGTACGGCGAGGCCGCGCACATAGCGGCTGCCATCCGCGAGACCGCGCTCGGCGAGCGCCATCCTCTGCGTGTCGTCAAGGCCAGCATTGCTCGCGGCCATCAGCAGCGCCTGCACCACGCACTCGCGCACGGTGGAGCGCGACATGCCGGCACTGCGCGTGTTGTCAGGTTCCACCTGTGCATCGAGGCGCGTGAGCAGCGCATCGATCGCCGACGGTGGCAGCGGTTGCACCCGCGCCAGGCTGCCGAGCGAGAAGGCGGCGTTCGAACGGACAAAGCTGTCTGCATCCGCCAGCGCCGTGACAAGGGCAGTAACCACCGAGGCATCCGCGTGGCGCGTCTCGCCGAGCGCGAACGCCGCCATTCGACGAACCATCACCTCGGGATCAGCAGCGGCGGTGCAGAGGGCAGCCGCAGCATGCGCGCCCGCATCGCCCAGCAGGTAGCCGGCATCGCGCCGTGTCCGCTCGTCCGCATTGTGCAACTGCTGCATCAGCGACGGCAGTTGTGGATCGACATTGCCGGACGACTCCCGGCCATCCTCGCCGCGAAGCCACCGCCAGCTGCGTTCGACGATGGCCTCGTTCGGCGCACCGCGTGGCGTGCCCGGCGGCCTCGGCGCGACGTTGTTCCATGCTGCGCGCACCGGTTCCCGTGTGCGCAGGAAGTAGAACTTGTACATGTACCGCCGGCCATCGAATCCCGGCGCCTGCCGCGTGCCGCGATGCACCAGGTCGTAGTGCAGGAGCGCCACCGTGCCCGCAGGCACGCACAGGCGTTGCCGCACCACCTGCTGGCCGGCAAGCACATCAAGTGATGCATCGAGCCGCATGTCTCTTCGTGCGAGGTCTGCATCCCTGCCTGCATCCTGGTCGAAGGCGCGGTCCAGATGATCGTCGCCGTGCCACTGCTCGCCCTCCTCGAAGCTGCCACGCCAGTACTGCGTGCCGGGCAGCACCTCCGTGGGGCCCATCTCGTCGGTCACCGCCTGCGGGTAGTAGAAGAGGATGGCGGCAATCGGGCGCGGCGAACGGAAGTGGCCTCGCGTGTTCCAGGGCAGGTTGCCGTCCTGGTGAAAGCCCTGGTCCATCCGCCCGGCCGCGTGCACGAACTGGTGCGGATGCAGCACATAGCCATCCCCGAGCACGCTCGCGAGCGCGCCGTGCACGGAAGGCGCGGCGAGCAATTGGTGCAAAGGCGGCACCTGCGCGAGCAGGTTGTCGCCGAGCAGTTGCATGTGCGCGGTGGTGCCGCCCTGTCGTTTCGCTTCGTCGTACAGGCCCGCTGCCGCCGTGAAGCAGCGCGCGTGGAATGCCGCATCGAGTTCCGGCGGGCGCAGGCACAGCATGCCGTCGCGAAGGAAGCGGGCCATGTCGGCGTCGTCGAGGCGGTGTTCCATCGGCATCGGGAGTCTTCGCAGTGCATCGGAAGGCGCGAGCATCGACGTTCGGCGTGATGCTGTCACCTGCGGCCGCCTGTCACCTGCCCGGCAACGACGGCACAACCAGACCAGGGAGCATCCAGCGCCCATCGGACGGGCGGGATGCGCGAACCTTCGCGTGGCCGTGATCCGCTACCGGCCATGCAGCCTTGACCGGCATCAAGTGGCTCGCATTTTCCCTGCACATCGCGGAGGACATTGACGCGGCACACACAACACGCTCCACATCGGGCGCGATGCTCCAGCGAGCGCCCGAACCCCGGCGCGACACATGAGGAACACGACCATGGCCGACACACACGACACCAGCAAGCCGACCGATCAGGACACCGCCATCTCCGCCGACGGTGCGGTTGAGCTCACCGAATCGCAACTGGAAGCCGCCGAGGGCGGCGCGGGCTTGCTGGGAGCAACGATTCAGCCAGGAGCCATCAGCCGAGGCGGCGACTGGAAGCTGCAGGTGGACGCACAGAAGATCGACACGGTTGCCTGGAAGGTGTCGCCGACAGCGTTCAAGTACTAGCGCCGGGCCGGTTCGAACGCCAGCCAACACTTCGCGCCACCACTTCGCGCCACCACTTCGCGCCAGCAGGACGATCGCACCGCTGGGTCGGTGAGCTGCACGGGCGATCCGCACCGGCGACCAGCAGGAGCGAGGGGCACGATGGCGATTGACGGCTATGTGGCCGACTCGGACTACCCGAGTGCGTTCCACACCCGGTTCCAGCCGACGTGGATCGATGCCGTGCTGCGGCTGCGCGGCATCGACCCGCCGCGCGAGCCCCGTGGGCCGTTCACGCTGGTGGACCTCGGCTGCGGCGACGGCTACGGGCTCATCGCGACTGCCGTCGCACATCCCGAGGCGCGCTTCGTCGGGATCGACGCGATGCACACGCATGTGGCGCGCGGAAATGCGCTCATTGCGCGCCTCGGGCTGCCCAACGTAGCGCTCCACTGCGCGGATTTCCGCACGGCAGCAACACTGCCGATCCCTCGGGCGGACTACGTCACTGCCCAGGGCGTGCTTGCGTGGGTGAGCACCGCGAACCGCGCGGCACTCCTCGACCTGGCAACGCGACTGCTGCGGCCCGGCGGCGTGTTCGCGGTGGGCTACAACGCGCTGCCAGGCTGGCAGCAGGTGGCGCCGTTCCAGCGCCTCGTGCGGCTGCTCGCACAGGGGCACGCCGGCTCGCCCGTCGAGCGCTTCGAGGCCGCGGTTGCACAGGCGCGGGCCAGCGGTGCGCTCGCGTCCGGCGTGTTCGCGTGGCTCGAAACCCTGCGCACACGCATGCCCGCCGACTACTTCGCGCACGAGTACCTCGACAAGCACTGGGCACCCTGCTGGGCAGACGAGGTGATCCGCGCGCTGCGAGCGCGTGGTTGCAGCTTCGCCTGCGAGGCATCGACGGTGCGATTGCGCGATGACCTCACGCTGAGGTCTGCCTGGCGCGCAGCAGTGGCAAGCATGAACGACGTCGCCGCCCGCGAGGTCGCGATCGACCTGTTCGTGAATCGCTGGTATCGCACCGACCTCTACATGCGTGACGGCAATCCAGCGGAGGATCGCGAACACGGCGGTGACTCGATGTCGAGCAGCGCGCCCCGCGCGCAGAAGGGCAGCGCGTCCCGCGCGCAGGAGCGCAGCGTGGCAGCCGCCCGCGGGCGCATGGACAGCTGGTGGCGTGCTCGCGCCTCGCCCGAACAGGCCAGCTGGACGCTCGACACACCCGCAGGCCGCGTGGCCTTCGACAATCGCGCTGCGCGCGCGATCCTCGTCACGCTGCAGGCAGGGCCCGCACGCCTCGCGGACCTGCCTGGCCTGCGCGCGCCCGACCTGCTCAACGCGGTGGATGCACTGTGGCTCGCTGATCTCGTGCATCCGGCCGAGCCACCTGCAGACGTGCCACACGCCACCGCCTTCTCAGCCGCGCTCGCCGATGGCGCAGCCGCCGGATCGGCTACCGGATCAGCCCCCGGATCGGACACCGGATTGGCCACCGGATCGACACCCGGAAAGGTCATGAACGTGGAGGTCTCGCGCTTCGGTGCCTTCGTGCCGCTGTTGGCGGAGGATAGTCAACGCAGCAGCGCGGAGCGGGTATCGCCATCCGGATAGCAGAACTAGGCCACGGATTCGGGCGCAACCTGCGACCACCACGCACCTGCGGCGCCGACCGCAATCCTCGACTCAGGGCCTGTGAGAGATTCGGGCGCCGTCGCGAGCCGTCCGATCAGCCGGCGAGACAAGGCATCTGTGGCGCCACCCCGTTTTCCTTGTGAAGACGGGGACCTTGCCGAGGCAAGTGACCGCAGATTTCGCCACAGGCCCATTGCTCTCGTCGGAAGGGGCAGTCGTAGTCGTTGATCGGACGGCGCAGTAGGCGAAGCCAATTTTCACAGGCTCTCGGCTACCCCACCATCCTCACGCCGCGTGGTCGTGCGCGTGCTCGCTCGCGCACGCATCGCCGTGCTCGAACTCGAGCTGAATGGTGGCGTGGCCGATGCCGAAGCGCTCGCGAAGCGCATCGTTCACGGTGTGCAGCAGTGCGTTGGTCGCATTGCCGTCCACCACGTTCGTTGCGCTGTCGCCACCACGCACCACGAGGTGCACGGTGAGCGCGTGCTCGGTGGTGGACAGGCCCCAGATGTGCAGGTGATGCACGCCGACCACCTGCGGCAGCGCCCCGAGGTAGCTACGCACGCCGTCCGCGTCCACCTGCTCGGGCACGCCATCGAGCGCGAGCCGCAGCGCCGAGCGCAGCAAGCCCCAGGCCGCGAAGGCGATGGTGGCCACCAGCACGAGGCTCGTGGCGGGATCCACCCACTGCACATCCGTCACCAGGATGGCTGCGCCCGCCAGGACCACCAGCAGCGACACCGCGGCATCCGTCGCCATGTGCAGGAAGGCACCTCGCACATTGAGATCGCGCTTCGCGCCAGCCATGAACATCCATGCAGTGGCGCCGTTCACCAGCACGCCCAGCGCGGCGACCCACATCATCGCCGGCGCCAGCACGGGCACGGGTTCGAGCAGGCGCGCCACGGCCTCGGCGCCGATCGCACCGGCGGCGAAGAACATCAGCCCCGCGTTGGCGAGGGCCGCGAGCACCGGCGAGCGGCGGAAGCCGTAGCTGTGGGTGGCGGTGGCCGGGCGGCGCGCGAGCGTCGCCGCAAACCATGCGAGCAGCAGCCCCAGCACGTCGCCCAGGTTGTGGCCGGCATCGGCAATCAGTGCGAGGGAGTTCGCATGCCAGCCGTAGCCGAACTCGAACACCACGAAGCCGAGGTTGAGCGCAGTGCCCACCGCAAAGGCGCGGCCGAAGTCTGCCGGCACTGCGTGCTCGTGGCCGTGATGGTGATCGTGATCGTGATCGTGATGGTGATCGTGGGCGTCGCGCGTCATCTGGTGGGCCGCACTGCCCTTGTGGAAGGCGTGTTCGACGTAGTGGCTGGGCGCGCCAATGCGCTATTCGAGGGTAGCGTAGTTCGTGCGCCGGTCATCCGCACGGCGGCCGCGCACTTCCTCTGCGCAGGCGCGAAGGTCGGCCAGGTACTGCTCGATCACGCCCGTGTTGCTGTTGCTCACCGTTGAATGCAGCGTGTCTGGCGGCCCCTGCCGGTCATGGAACCAGCCGCGCGCAAGCAGCGCATCCCCCAGCGCGAACACATCGATCGGCGCGGCCGATGTCGGGTCACCTGCCATCGCAACGAGGTGATAGCGGCTGTCGCCCAGCACCCGCAGGCCGTCGATCGCCGCGATGCCGGCGCGCATGCGATCTGCATTCTCGAGTGTCTGCCGCGTGAGTGCGACGTAGCCTTCCATGCCGAGGTGCTGCATCACGGCCCAGCCCGCCGCCATCGGCAGCCCCGAACGGGTGCCCTGCAGGTTGGGCGAGGCATAGAAACCGCCGAGCCAGTCGCTGAACACGAAGGTCTGGTAGCGCCGCAGTTCCTTCGTGCGATGCAGGATCACGGAGATGCCCTTGGGGGCGTAGCCGAGCTTGTGCACGTCGGCCGAGATGGAGTGCACACCGTCCACGCGGAAGTCCCAGGGCGGCACCTCGCGCCCCAGCATCTCCGCGAAGGGGAGCACGAAGCCGCCCATGCACGCGTCCACATGACAATTCGCACCGACGCTCGTGGCGACCTCCGCAATGGCAGGGATCGGGTCGACGATGCCCTGGGGATACTGCGGTGCGGAGCCCACCACGAGCACGGTGTTGGCGTTCACCGCGGCGCGCATCGCCTCCACGTTCGCCGCGAAATCGGCATTCACCGGCGTCTTGCGCGTGGTGATGCCGAACAGGTGCGCGCCCTTGTGGAAGGCCGCGTGCGCCGTCTCCGACAGCACCATCTCGGGCGCGGTGATGCCGCGCTCCTCCCGGCCACGCTCGCGCGCAGCCAGCACGGCGCAGAGGATCGACTCGGTGCCGCCACTGGTGAGGAAGCCGGCAGCGCCTCGCGGCGCGTGCAGCAGTTCGCCGGTCCAGCCCACCACCTCCTGCTGGATCTGCCCGAGCGAGGGGAACGCCTTGGTGTTGAGCGCGTTCTCGTGCAGATACAGCGCGGCGGCGCGCTCCGCGACCTCGTGCACCGACGGCCCGCCGTTGTAGACCATGCCGAACGCCCGGCCCTCGGACCACTTGACGTCATCCGCGCGCTTGGCACGCAGCTCGCCGATCACCTCGTCGACACCTCGACCCTTCTGCGGGAACTGCGGCGAGTTCGCCATGTGAACCGACTCCGTGCACGTGATGCAGCGACTGTCTGCGTGGGGCACCGAAGCGTCAAGCCACAGTCCTGCGTGTTCGCCGCACGGCGAACACCGTCACCATGGAGTAACCGGTTCTGGAAAACCATGGCCATTGACGGGTCTGCGCGCGCACCCTTGAATGCACCCCTCGAACCAGCACGGGCGCGCCTCGCGCGCAGCCACGCCGCCCCTTCCGCGGCAACACAAACGGAGTACGCGATGACCCGCCCCTACCCGAACGACCCCTTCCTGCAAGGCTACTTCGCGCCCTGTGGCGTGGAATGCGACGCCCCTGACCTGGTGGTGAAGGGCGAACTGCCCGCCGACCTCGTGGGCACCTACTACCGCAACGGCCCGGACCCGCTGCACGCCCCGCGCGAGGGCGACACCTACCACTGGTTCGACGGCGACGGGATGATCCACTGCATCGACATCCAGGGCGGCCGCGTCTCCTGGCGCAACCGCTGGGTTCAATCGCGCAAGTACGAACTCGAGCGTGCCGCCGGCAAGCGCCTGTTCGGCGTGTTCGGCAACCCGATGATGGCCGACCCCTCGGTGATCAACGAGGAATACAACACGGGCAACACGCACATCGTGGATCACGGCGGCAAGCTGCTGGCACTGATGGAAGGCGCGGTGGCCACGGAACTGAAGCACCGCACGCTCGAGACCGTGGGCAGGTTCGACTTCGGCGGCCAGATCAACGGCCCCATCACTGCGCATCCCAAGTTCGACGCGGACACGGGTGAGATGGTGTTCTTCGGTTACCAGGCGCAGGGCCCGGGCAGCAAGGCGCTGCGCTACAACGTGGCGGACCGCAACCTGAACCTGCTGCGCAACGAGTTCTTCGATGCGCCCTTCGCCGCGATGGTGCACGACTTCTTCGTCACCGAGACGCACGCGATCTTCCCCATCTTCCCGCTCACCACCAGCATCGAGCGGGTGATGACCGGCGGCCCGATGATGGCGTGGGAGCCGGACAAGGGCACGCACTTCGGCGTGATCCCGCGCGACGGCACGGCGAAGGACGTCCGCTGGTTCACGATGGAAGCGCGCTTCATGTTCCACATGATGAACGCGTGGACCGACGGCACGAAGCTGCATGCCGACGTGACCGGCGCGAACTCCACCAACTTCGCGCCGAAGCTGGATGGCAGCATGGCGAAGGCGAGCGAGGGCATTGCGCCCACGTTCCGCCGCTGGACGATCGACCTCGCGGACAACACCAACAGCATCAAGGAGACACTGTTCGACGACTTCGCATGCGAGTTCCCGCGCACGGATGACCGCAAGGGCACGAAGGCCTACCGGCACGGCTACGCGGTGGGCTCCGAAGGCCTTGCGATGGGCGGCTTCACGCACGTGCTGCACTACGACACGAAGAACGGCAACGCGCGCCGCACCTGGACGCCCGGCCCGCAGTACCAGCTTGGCGAGGCCGTGTTCGCGCCGCGTGCAGGTTCGACCGCGGAAGGCGATGGCTACCTCGTGGTGCTCGGGTTCAACCAGGAGTCGAACAAGAGCGAGTTCTTCGTTCTCAATGCGAACGACATCGAGGCAGGGCCGATCGCCACGGCCTACCTGCCGATGCGCATTCCCGCCGGCTTCCATGGGAGCTGGGTGGCGGCTGCCTGAGGCGCGCCATCATCGCTGGTGTTGCCCGACCGGCATCTCTCGCTGCCGCTCGTCAGGTGGCGACGCCTGCGAGGAATCGCGAAGCGATTGATCTGCCCGCCTGAGCGACCAGTTGCGTGACGAGGTACAGAGATGAGCAGTGAACTCTGCGTTCACTCGCTCAGCTGGCTCAAGGCGATTCGATTGCCTTCCGAGTCCTCGAACTCGGCGACCCACGTGCCGGGCGAAACCTCCTTCTTTGCGAAGAGCACCGCAGCACCTCGCCCAATCGCTCGAGACATCACAGCGTCGATATCCGGCACGTGAAAGTACACGATCACGCCCGCTTTCGACGGAACATAAGCGCCACCCCGGGCAAGCGCTACGTCCGCGCCTCGACCATCGCCAAGCGATGGGAAACGGGCCATGGCGTGCCCGTCAACCTCCACACGTTCGAGCGCAATGCCAAAGACGAACTCGTAGAATTCAACGGCCCGATCGAGTTCATTCACCGGAATCTCGAGATACCGAACTCCGAACACGGTTTGCCCTCCATTCCGGATCGAACAACCGAACGAAACAGCAACAAGCATGAATAGCAGAAGCGACCGCGCGGGCCTACTGGAAAATCGGCGCATCACCCTCTCCCAATGCCTCAGGAACGGGCGACTGTCCCGCGTTACCATGAGAGTTGACGCCTCATTGGGTCAGCTGCAACGATTTGCCGGACGAAGCCGCTACGCTGCAGCGCCTGCAGTCCTGCTCGAGCGCCACCGCCATCGGTGAACAAGGGTGCGACTGATCGACCACGCTGAAGATGTGCACCGCATCCCCGGTGCGCATCAACGGAGTGTCGTCATGGATGACGTCAATCAATCGCGCTTCAACGAACACTACAACTACCTCGTCGCCGCAGTGAAGCACCAGGGCACGGCTGAGAAGACCATCGAGTGGCCAATCTTCTTCAGAGATCTCACTTCGCTACTTCGACGTTGGCCCGATGCTCGTCACAGCTTCGCAGTCCCAGGTCGAACGACTTCGAGCGCGGCATGGCGCGCGGTGACATCAGACGTTCGAGCGAAGCGGGCGACGACGGCAGGGCACCGGACCCGGGCCTGTGACACTGTTCGGAGTGCTGCAAGGCCGTGGGCGGTGGCGTTCCGTTGGCGCTCCGCTCGAGCGACGATCAGGGTCTCACTCCTTTCTCTGCGTGCTGCGATTGGGTGCAAGGAGGGCCATGCGAGTGGTCGCGCTGAACGCGGTAACGTCCGACGTCTGTGGATCGAGGGATACACCCGCCAGCTTCAGGAGCTTGAGCGGGATGTCCAGGCGCTTGTCGAGCGAGAGTGTCAACTCGACGATGGGAGGTGTCTTCCCCTGATAGATGGCGTCACCACTCTTCAGGAGGAAGTTGACTCCATTGAACCAGGAATCCGGCAGCTTGAGCTCGGGACTCAGTCCGCCGGCAAGACTGACGGTTGAAAGCACAAGACTAGCCAGCTTGAATGTGCACGCGACTGCATCGGCTCCCGGTTTGGTCCATTCGTCGTTGATCTGCGCTGCGCCATAAACCAGCCACATTGCGTCCACCCCCAGCTTGAGGTGTGGATCAACCTGCGCAGCGATGAACGAGGCGACTGACTTCAGAAGCGACAGCTCCTGGGTGTGCTTGAAGAGGCTTGACGTCGCGGCTGGTGTTGCGATCAACGCGGGGAACTGTTTCGGAAATCTCTGCCCGAGCATCCCATCCACAGACTTTGCGATGTGATGGCTCTGCTCGAGCAGCGGCCTGGTTGAGACGATCACACCGGGGCAGCCATCTTCCGATCGTTCGGTCGCCAGCAACTCGGAGGCAAGCTTCCTTGGTAGCGAGGCTGCGTGCGAGGTGCGAACAAGCATGACTTCCCCTGGTCGACAGAACGTGTGAGGTCGAGCGTTCGGGCGAAGCGGGCACCGACGAAAGACCACCTGGCCACGGCTGGTTAAGTCTCCCCTCGTACTGTACTACCCGACCGAACCGGGCGTCCTGCCGTTGGCGCTTTGCTCGAGCGAGGCGATGGCACGGAGCTTCTACGCGGCAGAGCCTGCACGCCTGCACGAGCGCCACCGCCATCCATGAACAAGGGCGCGATCGATCGACCACGCTGAAGATACGCACCGACTCCCCGGTGCGCATCAACGGATTGCCATCATGGATGCCGTCAATCAATCGCGCTTCAACCAACACTTCAGCAACTTTGTCGCCGCACTGAAGCTCCAGGGCAAGACCGAGATGACCATCGAGTCCTGCCGCTTCGCCCTCACCCGCCGGTCCACCTTCTTCGATTGCTGCCCCGACGACCTCTCCCGCAACGAGCTCTTCCGCTACTTCAGTCACCTCGTCGACACCCGCATCCGCTGCCACTACCTGCTCATCCTCGGGGTCGAGATGCCATGGATCGAGCACCTCAAGCCGCCACGGCACGGCCCGCTCCCCGATGTTCTCTCCCGCGCCGAGGTCACACGCTTCATCCGCGAGACCTGGGCCCCGCGCTTCCGCGTGCTCTGGCTTGTCCTCTACAGCATGGGCCTGCGCCTCGGTGAGGCCCTCGCCCTGCGCGTCGGCGACATCGATGCCGAGCTCATGCGCGTGCACATCCGCAATGCCAAGGGCGGCAGGGATCGCTACGTCATCCTCCCAGCGCTCACCCTGATCGAGCTGCGGCGACACTGGGCAACCCACCGGCACCCCGAGTTCATCTTCCCCGCCCGCGATGCCCGCTGCATTTTCCGACGCCAGCGTGCAGATTGACCATGCCACGGCGCAAAAGGCCTTCGCCGAGGTGCGCGAGACCTGCGACATCCGCAAGAAGGTGTCCCCGCACACCCTGCGTCACGGCAACGCCACCCACCTCATAGAGATCGGCCTCAACGTCCATGCCATCCAGACGCAGCTCGGCCATGCCAGCCCGCAGACCACCTCGAAGTACCTAGACCTCACCGAGGTCGTGCAGCTCGATGCCCGTGCACATGTGGACCGCATCGTCGCGCCGCTCGCCGTGCTCTTCCCGGTGCCTGCCCAAGGGACCGATGCATGAACAACCACACCCCTCGCCTGCGCCTGGCCGACCTCGCCGCCGACGCCCGGGCCGGACTGCATGGCCGCCACGGCACCGGCCTTGCCGACGTCCACCTCAATGCACTGCACGCCATCGTCGGCTGTCGCACCGGCACCTTCGGCGGGCGACTGATGCAGTGCAGCGACTGCCCCCACACCCTGCACGTGCCGCGCTCCTGCGGCCACCGAAGTTGCCCGCGCTGCCAGCAGCGGGCGGCCAGTGCCTGGCTGGAACGGCAGCACGTGCGACTGCTGCCGGTGCAGTACTTCATGGCCACCTTCACGCTGCCGTCGCGGCTGCGGCCATTGGCGGCGCAGCAGCCTGCGATCGTGTACGACGCGCTGTTCGCCGCCGCGGCCAGCACGCTCATGACCTTCGGCCAGAACCATCGTGACCGCGAGGCTGACCTCGGCTTCGCGAGTGTCCTGCATACCCACAGCCGGCGGCTCAACCTGCATCCCCACGTGCATGTCGTCATCCCCGGGCGCGGCGACTCCGGGCAGCACGAAGCCTCTTCGCACGACCGTGTCTGGCGCGAACTGCCGAAGAAGTACCTCTTCCATGGCCGCGCACTCGCCAGCGTGTTCAGGGCGAGGATGATCGATGCCCTGAAGGCGGCAGGGCTGACCCTGCCTGCCGGCGTGCAGCCGCGCTGGATCGTGCACTGCAAGCACGTGGGCAACGGGCTGCCGGCGCTGAAGTACCTCTCGCGCTATCTGTACCGCGGGGTCATCCGCGAGCAGGACCTCGTCACCTACGATGCAGACGCCCGCACCGTCACCTTCCGCTATCGGGAGGGCAAGTCCGGCGAGTACCGGCGGCGAACGATGGACCTCGTGGACTTCGTCTGGCTGCTGTTGCAGCACGTGCTGCCGAAGGGCTTCAGGCGCGAACGCGAGTACAGGTTCCTGCATCACAACGCACCCCGACTGCGTCCCCGGCTGCAGATCGTGCTGCGGGTGGTGCTGCCGATCCTCGCGAAGGTCATGCCTGCGCCGTTCCACTGCCCGCTGTGCGCGGCGCCGATGATCGTGCGTGCAAGCACGCCACGCTTCACCTGCATCACGTAGCCCGCAGGGCCGGACCTGCCTGATCGGTCACACACGACGGCGACACCGGCGTTCCACTCACGCGAGCAAGGACGCAGATCGCACTACACCCCGCCAACCCGATGGCCTGCGGAAACGCGGGCCCCGGCCGCCTGCGCCCCGACGAATCCACCACGTCGCACGAGCGCCAACTCGAGCTCGCCAGCGCGAAGCTGACTCCAGTAGAGAGCAACACGCGAGCAACCGGGCTCGTCCAATCTGGAACAGGACGCGGCTTCGCGCGACCTATTCCTATCTGTTAGGCCGCACGACGTATAGGCGTTCGAACGTTGAAGGAATGTCTGCAAGTTCCGACTCGAGGTAGGGCACTTGGGAAACGGACTCCAACCAGGAATCGAGGACGTTCTCAGCAAAATAACGCCTAGTGACGGCCAACACAGTTTCTCGTGAGGTCGTCGGAAGAAAGCTCGCCACCGATCCAGGGCCGAACCGGTCATAAGACACGAGCTCCTGACCCAGACAGTGGGACCCTTCCCACGCAACGGAGGGAAACGTAACCGCCGGAAACGCGGATGGCGATGCAATGTCTCCGCGAAGCGCCGCGTGGCTGCCGACCAGCCACACCAGCACCCGTGCCCGCCAGTGAGGAGAACGGATCGCGAGTACTGATGCGAACCAGTCCTGAATCAACGACGAGGGAAGGTACTTCAGGCAGAAGTACATGGACGCACTAAAGTCGCCGCTCGCGTCCCACGAGAACCACGACTGCCCGCGGAGATCATTCGAGCGGAGGAGCATGGAGCCTACGGAGATGTCATCTCCGTTCCAGCCGCGGGATTCCATCATGCAGCGACCCAGCGTGTTCAGAACATCGTCGAGATACCCGTTGTAAGGCGGCATGACGACGCCACTCGGATGCATGGCAAAGAAGCACGAAACAAGCAACTCGAGCATGTACTCGTCGCTGCGCGGTAGCAGCTGCGCCAAGAAATAGTGATACCAGGCGTCTCGCTCGTCGAATAGGTGAAATGCACTCGTGTCCATCAAGATCAGTTCAAGCGCACCCGATAGTCGCCCGGGAGAGAGCCGCTCAAAGTTGCTCATCAGCTCAGGGAACTCTTGGTACTCGGCAGGAAACGCAAAGGAAGGCCGAGTGAACCTCGCACGCAATCGTGCCAGCGCGACAACGTCGATACCGACGCCTGGAATCCATTCAAACGTTCGCACGTGAGGCCCAACTCATAGGTTATGTAGCGCGTTACTCTGGCCGCCACGAGGACGAGATTGCAATGCCGGCTTCGTGGCGGCCAGAGTAACGCGTCCACTTGAACCGCTAGTTAGGCCACGCGTCACAGTACGTTGCCTGCAGTAGGGATATCGAGCGCCCCGCATGCGCGCTTGTTCTCGTCCTCAGTGCCGGCGAATCTGTATCCCCGTGCTAGAAGCCTGCGCGTGTAGTTTTGGTTGTAGAAACCCGCCCAAATGAGATGCCCCAATATCACGCCGATACCTAGTGGAATCACAGCCAAGACCACGCTGACGAAGAGAGTGCGGAAGAACATCAGAAAGTCCCCGCGAAACAGCGCAGGAAAGCTCCCAAAGAAAAACGTGGTCCACGAGAATCCATAGAAACCCTCCGCAGGCAGCCCTGACTCTCGGTGCTTCATATCAATCAGCTCGGTCACGTTTTCCTCCGTGATGGTGATGCGACGCCCAACTTGCTCGGGCTTCGACTCGGCTAGGCACGTTTCCAGGCGCCGCCGATGACGACGCGTGTATGTGAAAAGGCTCGCAGTCCGAAGAAGTCCCGACACATCCTTAATCGTCTGCGGGAATTGTCCTAGGACTACACCTCAGGACCTAACTCATAGGTTAAGTGGCGCGTTACTCTGGCCGGCACGAGGACGCAAATGCAACGCCGGCCTCGTGGCGGCCAGAGTTACGCGTCCACTTGAACCGCTAGTTAGGCCACGCACGACTCTGAACCATTTAGCTAGGGAACAAGCTCTACAAGTGGAAGCGTTCGCGTAAACGATGCGAACACGCCGCCCAGCAACAGGAGGACTGCCAGTGGTGCCGTGATGCACGACAAACAGACACCACCTTGCCCCGCAGGTGCCATGACTGCGATTGCACCACACACGAGCCCCAAGCGGAAAAGCACTCCGCCGATGAGGATTCGACTCTGCAATGACCGACGCCACTGAAGTGCACTGCAGCAACCTGGACACTGCACTGAGCGCGGTGCCCCAAGTAGCCAGGACTTCATGCGCCGTTGCTCCGACCATGAGATTGGCCGCGCGCAGTTAGGGCAGCCAACCAATGGTTGCTCATTTGCTCTCACGTTCGGTCAGTTCCGTTTCCTCTGCGGCTTTGCCTATTCAACTTTCCGGTCACCCGTCGTGCGAGTACGCAAGGAGAGAATCTAGCGAACGCGCTATGACTCCGGTCGGTAGTTGGGATTTGGCGTGAAACTGCCCGGCACAATCTCTCCGCCGTCACTGACGCGCCAAGCCCCCTTGATCGCGTGAGGTGGAATAGCGCCGTTAGGGTCGTACTGGCCCGCAATCTCGAACACATGTCCACCCGGATTGGCTCTTGCTTCGCGGACCATCGCCTCAGGGAATTGCTGGCTCGGTGTCGTCAAGCCGACTTTCTCCAGCAGCTTGCTGAGGAGCTTCATGTGGGGCCTAACTCTTGAGCTGAGCGGCCGCGCACGGACCCAGCAGGCGCGGCGCTCGCGCGCAATGAAATGGAGCACGTGCGCCGGGCACACGATGCTGCATGACGGACCGCTCGAGCGACAAGTTAGAGAGCCAGGTGTTCAAGCGATTCCTCCAGCCGTACCTGTACTTGAAGACACTGCTCGCCGCTGCAACCCGAGCCGGAGCCGCGACCTCGCAGGATGACGTACTCCAGGTCGAGAGCCCTTCAGGCTGAATCGTGCTGCTGCGAAACTGCACCTCGCGCTACTCGCCAACTGCAGGGTGGGTCGATCGCGAAGGTCGTGATCCGGCTCTCTAACTCAATGTAGACAGCGGCAAAAGGCGATATCCGGCAGCCTATCCCGCCTGCACTCACACGCCGCCCCGCCGATTTCCCACATCAGATCAGTCACTTCTCTGCTCCTTGGCGCGATATCCGGAGGCCTAATCTTGCGGCGAACCACCTCGGGCGCGCTCCGCGCCCGCTTCACCGCCGAGGCCCCGATTCAACCCCCATGTCCGGGCCCAAGTCCAGCCAACCTACGCTCATTTCCGTGGTGCGCGATCGCATGCGGCGCCTCGGCATGGTCTACCGCAGCGAGCAGGTCTACGTTGCGTGGATTCGTCGATACGTCCGCGCGAACGGCCACCGGCACCCGCGCGAATGCGGGGCCGCCGAGATCGAGCGCTTTCTCACGCATCTGGCGGTGGACCGACACTGCTCGGCCTCCACGCAGAACCAGGCCCTCTCGGCGATCCTGTTCCTCTACAAGGAAGTGCTCCAGGTGCGCATGCCGTGGCTCGAGCACTTCAGACGCGCACGCCGCCCGCAGTACCTTCCGCTGGTGCGCTCCGAGTCCGAGGTGCGGAACGTGCTGGGGCAACTCACGGGAGTCGAGTGGCTTGTGGCCAGCCTCCTCTACGGCAGCGGGCTGCGCCTGCTCGAGGCGCTTCGGCTGCGGGTGCAGGACGTGCAGTTCGAGCGCAAGCAATTGATGGTTCGCCACGCCAAGGGCGGCAAGGATCGGCGGGCGATCCTCCCGCAGCGTCTCGCCGACCCATTGCGCGAGCAGATGCGCTACGCCCAGGCGCTCTATCGGCAGGACCTCGCGGCTGGCCATGGCGCGGTCGCACTGCCGTTCGCCATCGCGGAGAAATACCGAGGTGCTGCGCGGGACTGGCGCTGGCAGTTCGTGTTCCCGGCAAGCAGGCGCGGCACGAACCCGCGCGACGGCGTCGAGTACAGGCACCACCTTCACGAGAGCGTTGTCCAGAAGGCCGTCAAGAAGGCCGTGCTCGCCGCAGGCGTGAATGCGCGGGCAAGTTGCCACACCTTCCGGCACGCATTCGCCACGCACCTGCTGGAGGCCGGTCAGGACATTCGCACCATCCAGGAACTACTTGGGCACAAGGACGTTTCGACCACCCAGATCTACACCCATGTCGCTCAGCTCGGGCCGGGTGGCGTAAGGAGTCCGCTTGATCGCGGCCTATGAGCGGCCCTTTCAGAGAAGCGGGTTCCTGCGCGTGTGAAACACCGCAAGCACCAGAACTCGTTCCGCTTCGACTCGGAACAGGATCGAGTCTGGGAATTGTCTTGCTCGCGCGCAGCGAACATCCCCGAACACAATCGGGAATCGCTGTGGGGCCCGAGCCATTGACTGCACGGCAAGCTCGATCTGCGCGGTGAACTCCTCGCCGAGACCTGCCCGCTGCTCTTCATACCACGCACGCGCTTCGACGAACTCGCGCTCGGCGGCTCGACGAAACACCACCTCGAGGGTCGTCACGGCAGGTGCTTGGACACCGCAGCCCTGATCTCATCCCACGCGACCACGTCGTCCGGGTTCTGCTCGTGGTCCGCAATACGCCGCTCGAGTTCGATGCGCTGGGCATCCGTCAGTGGTAGGGCAATGTTGTCTGCAGCAATGCTGTCCCAGATCTGCTCCACAAGGTCCAGCCGATCCTCGACCGCGAGCCTGTCGATTCCCAATGACTTGATGGAGATTGCCATGGCGTACCCGGTTTCGTGCACAACGAAGCCGATGGTAGCAGCGCACCTGAGCGCGAACGCAAGCACGTACGCCTGGGTCGCCCCGCGGCACCTCGCCTTCGGTTCCGCACCCATCACGCCTCACCCCACCCACCCGAACCTCAGGCAAACTCCGCGCCCTTCTCCACCCGCGCCAATCACCCGCACGCCATGAACGCCCCCGCCCATCGCCCCACCGAAGAACTCGAATTCCACCTGCATGGCCGCCTGCTCACCGCGAAGCGTTGGCGCGCGCCCAGCGGCCGTCCCACGCTCGCCCTGCACGGCTGGCTCGACAACGCCAACAGTTTCGACGTGCTGGCACCGATGCTGCCCGAGCTCGACATCGTCGCGCTCGACTTCGCGGGCCACGGCCTGTCGCACCATCGCCAGCCCGGCGTGAACTATCTCGGCGTGCTCGACGTACAGGACGCCATCGGCGTCGCCGGCCTGCTCGGCTGGCAGCAGTTCGACCTCATCGGCCACTCGATGGGCGCGGAGGTGGGCGGCAACCTCATCGGCCTGTTCCCGGAACGCGTGCGGCGCATGGTGGGCATCGATGGCTTCACCGAAGGCACCACGGAGGAACGCCTGCAGTCCTTCCTGCGCAAGAGCATCGAGGACAACCTCACCCGCCCAGCACAGGGCACGAAAGTGTTCGTATCGCAGGACGCGATGGCAGTGCGCGTGGCGGAGGCTACCGGCCAGAGCGTTGCCTCCGCACGCCTGCTCGTGGCGCGTGGCAGCGCGGTGGTGGATGGCGGCTTCACCTGGCGATCCGACACACGCGTGCGCTGGAGCGACACGCTGCGCCTGAGCAACGAGCAGATCGACGGCATCCTCACCCGCTATCCGGGCCAGGTGCTGGTGATCGCGGCGAAGGGCGGCTCCAGCTGGTATCGCGAGACGGTGGCGAGCCGGCTCGACCGTTTCCCGAACCTGCAGCGCATCGAACTGCCCGGCAATCATCACTTCCACATGGACGAGGACACGGCGCTGCCGATCGCCGCGGCGATCCGCGCATTCCTCGTAGAGTGAAACCGCCAACGGCCGCACGCGGGCGCGATGCGCGCCGCGTGCCACCCATGGCGCGCATGGCCGCCATCACGCCATGTACATGCCGCCATTCACGTCGAGCGCCACGCCATTCACGTAGCTGGCATCCTCCGATGCGAGGAACAGGATCGCCGCCGCCTGTTCGTCTGGGGTGGAGACGCGCTTGATCGGCATGAGGTAGCCGTAGGCCGCGCTCTTCGCCTGCCGGCGCTCGCGCTCGGCCGCGTCCACGGCATTCGCGGCATCGCCGTCGTGGAACCCCGGTGTGTCCACGCCGCTCGGGCAGATCGCGTTCACGCGCACACCCCTGCCCGCGTAATCTGCCGCGAGATGGCGCGTGAGCCCCAGCAGCCCCGCCTTGCTCGCGCTGTAGGCCGCCGTGCAGTTCGTGCTCTTCCAGCGCCCGGCGACGGAGGAGACGTTGACGATGGCACCGCCGCCCGCCGCGATCATGGCTGGCAGCACCGCCTTCGCCAGCAGGAAGGGCGCCGTGAGGTTTACGGCAAGCACGCGGTTCCAGCGCGCGAGGTCCACCTGCTCCAGGCCCTCGCTCGTCGCCGTATCGATGATGCCGGCAACGTTGGCGAGCACCGTCGGTGCGCCGAACTCGCGCACGACGCGCGCAACCGCGGCATCGATCCCCGCAGCATCGAGCAGGTCGATCTCGACCGCCCGTGCCTCGGCACCGGTCGCAACAATGCGCGCGACGGTCTCCGCCAGCCCGGCTGCCGCGCGATCGAACAGCGCGACGCGCGCGCCCTCGGCCGCGAATGCCAGCGCCGTGGCACGGCCGATGCCGCTCGCGGCACCGGTGACGAGCGCCACTCGGCCCTCGAACCGCCTGCGATCGACCATCTGGTTGCTCCCGTTGTTCCCGCAGCCCGCCGCGTTCGCCGGCCCGCCAGCGCTGACGCGCGTGCACCGGTGTGGCGCGGCTATTCGTAGCCGTCCTCGCCGGGGGCCGGCGGTTCGTCCTCTGGGGGCTTGGCGCGCCCTTCCGCGACATCACGGCCCCGTTGGCGGCGTTCGTTCTCGGCCTTCGCGTCCTCGATGATCGCGCGCACCTCGTCCAGGTCCACGGGGTCGTCCGCACCCTCGAACATGCCGGTCAGTTCGGTGTCTGGCCGCAGCTCGCCGCGCGCGAACAGCGCCCACATCTCCTCCGCATAGCGGTGCTTGCGCAGCTCAGGCGCGAAGTAGGCGAAGGTGGCGGTGACGTTGGCGACGTCCCGCAGCAGCATCGCCTGCGCGTTGTTGTTGGCGGCGGCCTCCACGGCCTGCGGCAGGTCGATGATCACCGG
>SXGU01236158.1_pt1 | contig 39156 bp, 34 predicted proteins | sample 3174531 | NCBI WGS metagenome assembly SXGU01 (sample SAMN11356863, study PRJNA531348) | freshwater metagenome | isolation source: freshwater sample F1-140 | place: China: Fuxian Lake, Yuxi | collected 2017-12-25 | reverse complement strand
CTGATATAATCGCGAAGCGATCAGACTTAATCATAAGCAGTTAATATGGGGTGATTGAAAATCACCCCCAGCAAGCAGGAAAATAACTGCTAAAGATTATGTCTGATATAATCGCGAAGCGATCAGACTTAATCATTAGCAGTTATTTAAGTTCAATTGAGACTGGTTTTTTCTTAAACTCAGCACTTTTTTGAATTGAGCCAGCTAAAACAGTAATATCTAAATCATTTAAAAATTTGAAACTACTAAAATCAATAATTAAGGTTGTTCCAATCGGCGATTTTGCACAAACTACTGTGAAATTAGCTGCCCATTCAGAATGTTCGCCTGAACCTTCGTCATCTTTTTCTGAAACTTGTCCAATTATCTCCTTAGTGAATAGACAATCAAGTGAAGCATCGAATTGAATCATTTTAGAAATATTTTTTTCAAAGTTGGCAATTGCGTCTGCAACAACCTTTTCGTCATTTTTATTTTTTGGTTTATGTTCAAATCCTAAAATTCCTTCAGCTGCGCTTTTGAATTCCACTTTTCCTTTAGTTTCATCAAAGGCAATTGCTAAATTTCCAGAACCGTGGACATGAACGCCATGCTCACGATGATCATGCTTTTTTTTTGCGGCAAAAGTGTTTAAACTAAAAAACAATAAAGCTGATAAAATTACTAATTTCATAAAAGTCCTTTTATTATATTTTTGTGGAGATCAATCTCCATTTAATTTTAAGTGTGTGAATAATAAACTAGTTAAAGTTTAACCGATTCTTTAATTCAAAGAAAGGTCTAAGATAAAACTTTAATAAAAAAAACATCCGGAAATGGCGGAGAGGAAGAGATTCGAACTCTTGTTACGCTTTTGGCGTAAACTCGCTTTCCAAGCGAGCGCCTTCAGCCACTCGGCCACCTCTCCGTTACAAAAAATGTATTTTTAAAATTAATTTAAAGAATATAATATATCAATTCAATTTTTAACCAATTAACTTTTTAATTTATGAAGAAAATATCGATGACAAATACAGCAATGAGAAAAAATGCAAGTAATGTTTTTGCTGCTGTTGAAATTATAAGTCCCATACCAGCACCGACGCCCGCATTTGCTGATTCTTGTACAGATCTTCGACTCAAAATAATTTCAGCAACAAAAGCCCCAATTAGGGGGCCAACAATTAATCCAGGAATTCCAAAAAAAATTCCAACAAAGCCCCCTATTGATGCTCCAAATAACCCCCATTTAGTAGCCTTACCCCACTTTGCTCCAACTAATGTTCCTAAAATTTCTAATGGAAAAGTTAATAGAAAACCACTAAGCATTATCGAAACTGTCCACCCTGAAATTAATCCTGGAATAAAATAGTAAACTAAAAGTGAGGCAAGAAAAAATAAAAACAGACCTGGGATTCCTGGTAATAAAACACCCGCAAACCCGATAATGATAAATAATACAAAAAGAATCCAAATAATTGATGCAACCATGCGTGTGCTTTACCAAAAAAAATTAGAGAAAGCGAGTTTTTTTAAAAAGTATTGACCAAATCCCTATTATATAAAATAGATCACTGGATTATGAAAAATTTTACACTCCATCAATTGTCCCTTATTGAAGATAAACTTAGAAATATTACCTGGGAAAACTATTTTTTTAATCAGCTAACATTGTCTGATCTAAAAGTGACAAATTTAGACCCACAATACGGACCTGATGGGTGGCCTTATTTATTTGCAGAAACAGTAGATCGTGAGGGAACAGAATCTTTTCAAAAGGTTTTGAATTGGTTGGTTCAAAGAGGAATTGGGCTTGTCATAAATGCCAATAAAAAAATGCCAGATTATATTTTTACCTACGGTATGCTTTGGCATTTTAAAGAAACCGGACTCTTTTACTTAAACAATATCGAAGTTTCTAAAACAATGGCTGAAGCTGAATATTTAGATTTTTCAAATAAAGAGCTTTTGATGCATGGATGTCCAACAGAAGCTTATTTGCCTTTATATGTTAGAAAAATAATTAAAGAATTTTTTCAACAACAAGGAATTATTGCGCCAAGAATTTTGATGATTTCACGTGAACCAAATAAATTTGACCTTGTATTTTCTTTAGAGAGTCTTGGTAGTCCACCACAAAAAGAACATCAAGGTATTTGTGAGGCAATTTCTTGGTTCTTGCCTCCCCATTATTCGATTATGATTTCTAGTGAAAAAGCATTACCGAGATTTTACACCCTTGATTGAAATTACATTTCGTGGGATTGATTTACTCGTTGCTACGGTGTGAATTTTTGAAGGACTTGTGTCATCACTAATTAAATTATTATTAGGCTGAAAATCAGAAAATTCTTCGGGAGTGGGTAAAAGATCCATCAGACACTCTCTCCAATATAGAGGGGCTTCTTCAGAATAATCTATTGCCAATTCAAATCCCTCTTTGCCTAAAAGCTTGGTTCTTGAAATGCGACCAAAAAGTTCTAAATTCATTTCTTCGATTTTAACAATAACACCATTCCCTAATAAAACCTCAAGATTTAAATTTGATTTTAAAGATTTTGGAATTAAATCCTCTCTCTTAATATGGACTAAAAAACCCTTTGCAGATGCATTCACAACGTGTCCCTTTTTAGCAAGCTTAACCATGCTTTCAACAACTGAAAAATGTGAAATTGTTAGTGGGCAAACTTGCTTTCTAGTGGCTGTTCTTCTATCAGATTTCATAAGATGACCTTTCTCGTGCATTCATATAGTTTTTAATAAATTTTAAGTATGGACACTTTAATGAGATCCTTATCATTTCAGACTCCACTCAGCTTACAATAAACTGATCGGTGGACTAGTTAAAAACTTTATACCTAGGTCTAGTTAATTTAATTTTATTTCTAATTTTATCAATTAAAGACGAATAAAAACGATTAATTTTTAATGGTCGTATTTTTTTGAGATAGTTTATGTTAGATAAAGATATTCTAAGTAAAACGATCTGGCCAGGTAACTGGTTTACCACTGGTAATATCCATCATTCTTTGAAGTGAAATTGAAGCTCTATTTATTAAATCAGAATCCATTTTTATTTCTGGAGTTTCAGTTAAAAGAGCATTTTTTATTTTTTCAAGAGTATTCATTTTCATATATGGACAGTTATTGCAACCGCAACTTCCCTCTTGAGGAGCTTCAATCAATTCAACATTATCGTGTCTGGATTTTTTCATTTGGTGAAGTATTCCTGGCTCTGTAGCTACAATAAATTGCGTTGCTGGATTTTTTTCAACCTCTTCAAGTAAACGTGAAGTCGATCCAATCACATGTGCATATTGCAAGACTGCAGGATCACACTCGGGATGTGCTAGAACAACAGCTTTTGGATATTGTAATGAAAGCTCATATAATTTTTTAGCAGAAAACAAAATATGAACTTCGCAAGAGCCGGGCCATAAAATCATTTCTCGATTTAATTTTTTTGATAAAAAACTTCCTAGGTTTTTATCAGGTCCAAAAAGAATTGGTCGATCTTTGGGTATTGAATCAATGATGGCTGCCGCATTACTTGAGGTTACGATAACATCAGAAATAGCTTTCACTTCTGCGCTTGAATTAATATATGTAACAGCTATTCCTGTTGGGTGTTGCCTTCTCCATTTTAGATAGTCTTCATATGGAGATTCTTTTACTAAAGAACATCCAGCATCTAAATCAGGTACAATTACTTTTTTTGTGGGATTTAATATTTTTACGGATTCTGCCATAAATACAACGCCAGCTAATAAAATAATTTGTGACTCTGATTTTTGCCCTTCTTTTGCTAGAAAAAAACTATCTCCAACTTTATCAGCGAGATCTTGAATCTCGCCATCCTCATAATAGTGAGCTAAGAAAGTAACATTTTTTTCTTTTTTAAGGCTTAAGATATCTTCTTTAAGGGAGTTTTGATTTAAGTACATAATGTGAGGGATTGTACTATATCTGTCCGCCTTTGAGAACATTAATTATAGATCTAGAAATAGAATTTAAAGTTTCCATGACCCCTTTACCTTCGGCTGCTACAGCTTCAAAATCTGGCACACCATTGGGATTTAAGGAGGATCTAAGCTCATTAATTTTAAGTACATTGTTTAGATCACGTTTGTTGTATTGAACAACCATTGGAATTTGACGAATATCATAACCATGTTGTTCAAGATTTTTCTCAAGATTTCTAAAGGCTTGAATATTTTCATCCATTCGTTCTTCTTGAGAGTCCGCGACAAATACGACCCCATCTAATCCCTTGAGAATTAATTTTCGGCTGGCGTCATAAACGACTTGCCCTGGGACTGTGTAGAGGTGGAAGCGAGTTTTGTATCCTTTAATGTCACCAATATTTAATGGGAGAAAATCAAAAAATAATGTTCTTTCAACATCAGCCCCAATTTCTACTAATTTATTTTTAGCATCTGTTGAGGTTTGTTGATAGACCCATTGAATATTTGTAGTTTTGCCGCCCAATGAAGGACCGTAATAAACAATCTTACAATGAATTTCTTTAGCATTTGAATTTATAAATGACATTAAACTTCCACCCGATAAATTAAGGCCTTACTTATAGTTTTATCATCAATATAATCAATGTCACTACCTATTGGTATACCTTGGGCTATTCTGCTTAATTTAATTCCGTAGGGTTGAAGTTGTCGACTCATATACAAAACAGTTGTGTCACCTTCAAGGTCTGAATCGACTGCAAAAATAATTTCTTTAATAGGATTAGCGGTATCTTTTAGGCGTTCGATTCTTTTTAAGAGTTCGTCTATTTTCAAGTCCTGTGGGCGAACACCATCAAGGGGAGAGATCGCTCCATGAAGGACATGATATCTTCCTTTGAAGGCTTGTGAAGACTCTATTGGAGTTATATCCACCGGCTCTTCAACAATGCAAATTATATCAGTAGCTCTGTAAATATCAGTGCAATAAAAACACACCTCTTTATCGGTGTAGTTAAAACATTCCGTACAAAACTGGACTTTTTGTTTAAGCTCAGTTAGGGCATGAGTAAGTGATTCACTGTAAGAGACCGGAGATTTTAAAATATGATAAGCCAAGCGCTGAGCAGTTTTGGGCCCAATGCTTGGAAGCTTACTAAGTTCTTGAATGAGTTTTTCAAGGGCTTGGATTTTTAACATTAAATCTTTTAAGTTAAACCAGGGATATTCATGCCGCCTGTGATTTTTTCCATCTCTTTTTGAGATGTTTCTTTAGCCACTTTAAGAGCGTCATTGGTTGCTGCTAAGATAAGATCTTGAAGCATTTCAACATCACCAGATTTAACAACATCAGGATTGATAGTTACTTTACAAATTTTATTATCACCAGTTACTTTTACTGTAACCCCGCCGCCGCCAGCAGTGCCTTCGAATTCACGTGTTGCAAGCTCCTCTTGAGTTTTTTTCATTTTGAGTTGCATTTGGTTTGCTTGTTTCATTAACGCTTGCATGCTTCCAGGAAGACCCTTCATGTTTACTCCTTCTTTTGTGAACCCTTAGGTTCAGTGATATCTTTAACACTGAGAATTTGTGTTTTAAAAATATCTTGGGTGGCTTTTATTACCGGGTTGTCTAAGTAAGATTCTGTTTCTGAATTACCGTTCTGTTGAGGTACAATTTCGGTCTGAGTCTTATCTTTAACAACCTGAACTTCAAAAGAATACTCAGTTCCCCAAAACTGTTCAATAAAAGTTTTAAATTTTTTGACCAGAGTAGCATCCTGCATCTGTTGTTTGATAAATTGTAATTTAAAAGGAATGCCAAGTTGTAAAGTTTTATCTTTTAGGCCAAGAAAAATTAAACCCTCAAGTTTTGAACCTAGCAAAATATCACTTTTTTTAACAAACTCGATAGTGCTAAGCCATTTGCCCTCAGGAGTGCTGGCAGCAGGAACTAGAGATGGTGCAGATGTATTTGTAGCACTCATAAATGTAGGTGAAGAACTTGAACTTGATTCGGTAATATTGGAACGATTTTGGTTAGGGCTATTGTTAGGTTTAGTGACTGCAGTAATAACTTGAGATGGGCTTGGGGTTAAACTTGAAGACTGGTTGCCTCCTGCATTGGCCAATAAGCTTAATAATGATTCTAATTTTGGAGCAGAGGCTAATCTTAAAATTACCATGTCTAAAACTAACCTTGGATCATTCGATCGCATAATGTCTTCGACACCCCTAAGAGTCATATCAAAAAGCGCGTGAAGATCTTCTGTGGAATGCTCGCTTGCCTTTGTCATTAGCCAACTTAATTCAGAATCAGGAAGGTCGAGAATTCGTGAAGTGGTCGCTCCAGAGACTTTTACAATTGTTAAGTGGCGAATTGATTCCATCAAATCTTGAGCGAGTAAGTGTGGTTCAAGGGAAGTTAAGTGGTAGCGTTCTAAAATTGTAAGGGCATTAGTCACATCACGATTTAAAATGGCTTCAAGAGTGTCATATATCAATTGACGATCAGTTAAACCTAAAATCTCCATGACCTTATCATAAGTAAGGTTTTTTTGTGAAAAAGTAATGACTTGTTCTAATAGACTTTGGCTATCTCTCATTGATCCATCGCCCTGTTTAGCGATGAGCCACAAAGATTGAGGCTCGGCTGGAATATTATCTTGTATACAAATTTTCTGAAGATGTTCTTGAATTTGTTTGGTTGTGATTCGGCGAAAATCAAATCTTTGACATCGTGAAAGAATTGTTTGTGGAATTTTATGAACTTCGGTTGTAGCTAAAATAAAAACCACATGCCCTGGAGGTTCTTCTAAAGTCTTTAGAAGTGCATTGAAGGCACTTGTAGACAACATATGGACTTCATCAATAATATAGACTTTATATTTTCCAAATGAAGGAAGATAGCCAACTGTTTCTCTGAGCTCACGAATGGACTCAACACCATTATTACTAGCTCCATCAATTTCGATAACATCAATATGTCGACTTTGAGCAATCTCAGTGCATACATCACATGCCTGACATGGTGTAAAATCACCTTTCTCTTGGGCTACTGGGCATTTTAAACTTTTTGCCAAAATTCTTGCTGTTGAAGTTTTGCCTGTTCCTCGAGGTCCAGTAAATAACAATGCATGGGGAAGTCTGTTTGATTTTAATGAGTTTAATAAAGTTTGTGCGATTGGATCTTGTCCCACTAGATCAGTAAAACTTTGGGGTCTCCATTTTCGTGCTATGACTTGATATGACATTGTGGGGTTCTCGCAAAAATGGTAAGTAAATCTAAGTTTGTATTATGAAAACACATAAATAATTAAGTGACTGGGCGACCCATAGCACATGAACTTTTAATTGCCGTTGCTTCCTTCCGGACCTAGCGGAGTTCACTAAAACTTCATTGTATGGGACCCAGTCGCACACAGATTTATACTATAAGTTTCACTATGCCTAGAGTAATTTTAGTAAAGATGCAGGATTCCAAAATACTATGCCAACAAGTGCTTTGCATTTTCAGCAAAAATATTTTTTAAATCCTGTTCAGAAATTTTTTTATTCTTAAATAACTGTAAAATTCTATTTTTTTGAGTAAGAATATTGCCACCTAATAAAGGCCAATCTGAAGCAAAAAGAATTTTTGAAACGCCTACTTTATTAATAGCTTTTTCAATAACATCAGTAGGTTGCCAAGATGTTAATAGGAACACATTTTCGTATAAGGAAGCCTGCTCTATTGCTCTATGAGGTTCATTAAAATTCATATGTGCTAACAAAAATTTTATATCTGGGTAGCGAGTAAACCAAGGAATAAAGTTTTTAACATCTCCCTTATCAGGAGCTTTAAATAAGTGTGAATAAATATTTCCAGTATGCAAAATAACAATGGCTTTTTTTGAATTAAGGTATTCTAAAAAATCATTGTAATAAGGTGCTTCTGCCGGCACACCGCTTTGAATGGGATTAATTTTAAAGATTCGAACACCTTGATTATAAAAGGCAACTAAATCTTCTTTTTTAGTCATCGTTTGAGGATCAATAAAGGTGCTTGTAATTAGGCGATTTGGTGCTTTTCTACATTCATAATATACAAAGTCATTAGAAATTATAGGAGGGTGTGGGATAACAACTGCTTTTTCAACATTATGGGTATTCATTTCTGTTATTAAATCATCAAATTGGGATTCAATTAACAGATGGGGAATCACAGAAGGTGTCGTAATTTCTTCTAAAAATTTTCGAGAAAATTGAGGAAATTTTCGAATCAATGATTGTGCATTATGTTGGAGCTGACTAACAGGTTCAAGTACAGATTTTAATGAGCTTCGAACTTTTTTTAATTCGGAAGAGAGGGGAAGCGCAGGATACACATGAACATGGAAATCTATAATTGGAAACATAACTCACCTCAAAAACATTTCTTATTTTAATTCTTGTCATTAAGTTTAAGGTTTGAATCTATTAAAAATCAATTATTATATTGAATCAAAATAACTGCTCATGATTAAGTCTGATTGCTCCGCAATTATATCAGACATAATCATAAGCAGTTATTTTCCTGTTTGTTGGGGGTGATTTTGATTCACCCCGTATTATGAAAATCCAAACTAAAGTTTGTATTTTCATAATCAGTTGTTAATAAAAATAAAAATTAAGACAAGTATATTGCAAGTTTATTTTTAAATTCTTCTGGAATGGCAGTAATTGTTTTTTTATTTAAATCAATAAAGACATGTGTGACAGAAACCACGGCCATTTTTTTTCGACCATTATTTTCTGATGCTTGGGTTCTCGAATTAAATTCAAATTGAGCTGTTTTTTCAAGAGAAAAGAACTTGTAACCTATCGTAAAAGAAGTATGTCCAATTTTATTGAGATTAATTTCTACATCATAAGTTTCTCCAACAATAAAGGGAGCCAAAAAATCAATATTACAATTTCTAATTGGACAAGCTAATTCTGAGGAGCGAAACCAATCCTTCCAAGATATTCCAATATGAATTAAAAACTCTTCGAGTAAATCATGCGATATATCCAAAAGATTACCATTAAACATTACGCCCGCAGGATCGCCATGTCTGAAATTCATAAAGATCGATGTTTTATAAGTTTGATTTTTTGTCATAACTACATGAGAGTTAAAATTTAACTGTTTGTCTATACTTGTTGCGGTCTTGTATCAGTTTTTAAACTTGACGATAACGCTAAGCATGCAAAATTATTGATTGATAAAACCTTTGAGAAATATCAGAAACAAATTCATATGGATATTAAGATTTACGATTCAAAAGATTTTCCTAGTTATTTACCCAAACTTAATGCCCTTTATGATGATTTATTTCATGGAGGAAAAGGGTTTCGGGCTAAACTTATTCATTTTTTTGCATTGAGTTTAAGTTTACCTACAAAAACTGAACAATTGCTCGCACAGACAGTAGAATTTATTCATAATGCCTCATTATTACATGATGATTTGATTGATAGATCATCTCTTCGTCGAGGTAAAACCACAGCGTGGTTAAAGTATACTCCTGAGTATGCAGTTTTGGCTGGGGATTATTTATTGGCAAGAGTAATGGTAAACCTCTCAAGTTTTGGTAATATAGAATTAGTTCATTATACTGCAGAAGTAATTTCGGACTTACTTGAAGGGGAATGGATTCAAGATTCCCTTGTAAAAGATTTTAATGTTCAAATTCAACAATTAGATCAAGTTCATAATTTAAAAACTGCATCCCTCTTTAAATGGTGTTTACGCGCACCATTCATAGCACTTGGACGTAATCAAAAAGATCTTCATCAGACTTTAGAAGAGATGGGGACATTGCTTGGGGTATTATTTCAGAGAAGCGATGACTTGCTTGACTACGATATTAGAAATTACGAAGGAAAAGCCCTGTTGGGTGACCTTAAATCAGGTTACTTAAACTCATTTGGATATTTTTTAACTAAAGATTTAAGTGATGATGAAAAACGAAAATTTATTGTGAGTCAATCATTGGGAGAATTAAAATCAGTAATTGGTGAAAGTGTATTTGAGGCAAAACTTAGCGAATTTGATGGTCAAAATAAAACACTCATTGAAAGATATCATCATTTGCTTAGTTTTTTTTCATCAATGTTGGAAGAGAGAGAGCAAAATATTATTACACAGCTGGCGAAGTTGCCTGAATTACTTTACTGGAGAAAAACAAAATAACTGCTCATGATTAAGTCTGTTTGCTTCGCAATTATATGCGAGACAAAATCATGCGCCGTTATTTTCCTGATTGTTGGGGGCGATTTTCATGATTGAAAATATCTTGAGTGATAAATTTAAGACTGATAAAAAACTAACTACTAAATTGAGCTTAGGGGATTTTAATATTAAAAATAGTGATGTAGAAATTGATTATAATAAATTTATAACCGTAAGGAAAGAACACCCCGATTATATAAAACTAATGAATGGGACGTATTCAAGTAAATTTCGATCTATACCACTTGAAGCATTTAATCCTAATCCAAACGCCGAGTTTGCCTTTACTACTTTTGAGTTAATACCGGTTGTGAATATTATTAAGGAATCGTACATTAGATTATTTTACGAGATTGTTAAACCACAATATTTTTTAATATTATTGGGACCAGTTCTTTTTTGTTTAATTTCAATTGCAAAATTTCAAATAGTTTTAAATTGGGTTGATGTTGTTTTACTTTTGTCTTCACTTTTTTCAGTAAGTGCTTTTGTAAATATACAAAGAACATTAGTAGAGCATTTTTCAAATACTACACTTTTTGCAACAGCACCAACTTCGAATATTTTAAAAAAAGGTTTAGTAACCGCAAGCCAACTCAAAATAATCTCAAAATTTTTTCTATTAATTAGCTTTTTATTAAGTATTCCCTTAATTTTAAAAAATACAATTCCAGTATTAACTGTAATCGGGTTATCCTTTTTATTTTTGAATTTAATAAACAGAAAATCAAAGTACGGAGAGAATATTTTTTCATTATTATTTTCAGCTTTATCACATTTTTTAGTTTCTGGTCCTTTATTAACTTTAGGTGTTTTTTTGGTTTTTGTAGATTCAGTGCATTTTGATATTAAATTATTAACTACTTGTTTGGTGTACGGTACTAGTTGGGGGCTGTGGGTCTTATTATTGAGACAGCTCCGTTCTTTTCGTAAAATATTTTTATTTTCAAAATCAAAAATATATCGATTTTCTTCAGTAATAGGTTTTGATAGGTCCCTTCAAATTTTACAGAAATCTATTATCATTTTTCCATTGGTGTCTACAGCATTATTGGCATTAATACCAAATGGTTGGTTATTATGTTTAGTAAGTTCAGTCGTACATAGTAACTTTATGATTAAGGAAATTAATTTATTAAATAAAATTCAATCTACCTTTGCCTCTGCATCTGAAGAGTTATCTGAAGTTTCAATGAAACATCATTATGTATTAGCAATTTCTCAAACAATTGCTTTTATTTTTTTTAAATTATAATGTTAGGCATGTTATAATGTTAAAAAATATTAAAAAATTCAGCAGTATTGAAAACTTATTTGAATTTTATGAAAATGAATTTCAAGTTGATAGCAAAGCATTATTGAACTCAAAATTAAGCTGGGCTCTTGATGATAATGATAATATGCTACCTAAAATTAGGTTTCAACAAGATCAATCTACAGTCGTTAAATCTAAAAATAATATAACTTTTGAAATTCAAATTAATTTTATAGAAGATTTAAAGTATCATCGTAAAACTTCGTCACGATCTAAAGAATTAATTTCAAGAGCCTGTGGATGGAAATTGGGTTGCCGAAAACTTTTAGATCTTACAGCAGGCTTTGGAGTTGATGCCATATTTTTAGCTCAGCTTGGGTTTGATGTTCTGTCTTTAGAGCGTAATCCAATTTTGTTTATCATGTTAAATCAAGCTTTAGATCATGCAAAACAAACCCAACCGGATAATGATTTATGGAAGAGGCTGAAGTTTCAGTATGACGATGGAAGTAATTTTATTTTAAAATCGTTGAATGATATTAATTATAATAAACAGTTCGATGTTGTTTATTATGATCCAATGTATCCACATAAATCAAAAACAGCCCTTCCCTCTAAAGAAATGCAATTTTTACGTTCGATCGTAGGACAAGATGAAGCTAATGCTGATGTTGTGAAGTTAGCACAAAGATTTTCTAAACTACTTACTGTAGTTAAACGCCCGATTCTAGCTCCTTTAGTTGTAAATAACCCTAGTTTTACTTTAGAAAGTAAATTAGTTAGATTTGATATCTATAAAAATAAAATTTAATCTTCATAAATGTTTTATTGTTTTATGTGCCATCAACATATAGTCCGTACCGAAATATAAGTTAAAATTTTTAATTAAAGAAATTCTAATTAAAAGTTAGACATTTATGAATAATTTACTTTAAATAAGGAAAATTTCGCATATTCACTTTTTAGTTGGTTTGCTCTAGTTCCTATTCCCATACTTTTTCTCAGAGCTGATTCTGAGAATGAAAAACCAATTATGACTTCAGGAGGTTTAAAACAAATCCAATTAAATCTTCCACTTGCGAAAATTATTCAAATTCCCCATTCTGAACACTCGATACATAAAAGTTCTCCTGTAGAATTTTTAAAAATTGTATTAAATTTTTTTTGAAATGTTCTAATAGTCAAATTTGGTCAAATTCAATTGAGGTTAAACTACAGAAATTGTGTTTAAACATCTTGAAGAATTATACTTACCTATAGAGTAAATATCCTTTAATGCATCTAAAATTGTGGATTAAAATTTAAGTATGATAAAATAAAATGGCGGAGAGAGTGTGATTCGAACCCACGGACCCCGCGAAGGGTCGCCAGTTTTCAAGACTGGTGTTTTCAACCGCTCAACCATCTCTCCGTCGACCGTTTTAAAATAAATAACTATGTGATTCAACAGTTTATTTAAGAATTTAAAGTAATGACAAGATGCTCTATGAGTAAAATAATAAGCAATTTATTAACTAATTTTTATTGAAGAAGTAGAGAGCTCTTTAAAAAATATAAATCTATTGGAGTTTAAAAATGTTAAAAATGTTAAAAAGTATAAAATTGTTTTATCTAATCATATTAAACATAATATTTGCTATTAGCAGCGGCAAATTATCTGCAGAAAATGGATCTCAAAAAATGCAAAATTTTCCCCCAAAAGCCCCACAAAAATTTCAACAATTAGAAAAACATGGAGACGTTCGCCAAGATCCTTACTATTGGTTAAAAGAGAGAACTAATCCTGAAGTTATAAAACATTTAGAAAATGAAAATAAATACATATTAAATATAATGAAAGAGTATAATAAAGAGCTTAAATAAATTATTGTAGCCGCATTAATGAATCTTCTAGTGTTTGCACTTGAGTTTTAGATTGCTCAAGTAGCAATTTATCTGCTTCAACGACATCTTCTGCGGCATTCTTAACAAAATTTTCATTCGATAAGCGAGCCGAAAGCATTGAGATATCTTTTTTGATTTTCTCAATTGATTTTTGAATGCGCTTTATTTCTTCATCTATATCTACTAACCCTTCTAGAGGAATTATGACTGTTACTTGTTGTTCGCCAATTGACACTGGTGTGACTGCGCATTTACTTAAGTTACCTGCTGGGCCAATTTCTAAGTTTTCAATTCTTCCAAGTGTTTGAATTGCAACTTTATTTGAACCAAGAATTTTTTGTGATAGTTCATCCTCAGGTGCTAATCTTACATTGATCTTTTCACCGGGCTTAATTCGATTTTCACCTCGAATATTACGAATTGCAGTTATTACCTCTTTTACTAATTCAATTTCATGGGCAGCTTGTGGTGTTGCTAGTGAAAGCCATTCTTTATCTTTGATAAAAGTTGGAAAACTATCAACAATACATGCTTTATTTTTAAGAGGAAGTTTTTGATATAATTCTTCTGTAATAAATGGCGCAAAAGGGTGGAGTAATTTCATCATACGATAAAGTGTTTGTGAAAGTACAAGTTGGGTTGCTTGTTTCTCGTCAGAGTTATTTCCATTAATAATTGGTTTAATAAATTCTATATACCAATCACAAAAATCATTCCAAACAAAATGATAAAGAGTATTGGCAGCATCAGAAAACCTGTATTGTTCTAATGCTTGATCTACTTTTTGTATAACTTCACCAGTTTTATAAATAATCCATTGATCAAAAAGAGATAATGAAGCTTTACTTGGTAAAGCCTTTAACCCTTCTGATGGAGGATTAAAATCTGAAAGTGCTTGTAAACTAAATCGAGTTGCATTCCAAATTTTATTCATAAAATTTCGATAGCCTTCGAGTCTTTGTTCACTGAATTTTAAGTCTTTACCAGATGCAATTTGGGCCATGATTGTAAATCTAAGCGCATCAGCACCATATTTATCGATCATCTCGATGGGGTCGATAGAGTTATTTAAACTCTTAGACATTTTACGTCCTTGAGAATCACGAACTAAACCGTGAATAATAACATCTCTAAATGGGACATCTCTTTTGAACTCAAGTCCCATCATGATCATTCTTGAAACCCAGAAAAAAATAATATCATGTCCCGTAACTAAAACACTAGTCGGGTAAAATGTTTTTTGAGTTTCAGTATCGTTAGGCCAACCCATGGTACTAAAAGGCCAAAGAGCAGAGCTAAACCAAGTGTCTAAAACATCATTATCTTGGTTGAGTTTGGTATGATTACATTTTTCACATTGTGTGGGATCTGATTCGGAAACTTCTATATGTCCGCATTTTTCACAGTACCAAGCCGGGATACGATGTCCCCACCATAATTGACGAGAGATACACCAATCTTCAATGATGTTCATCCAATGTAAATAAGTTTTTGTCCAAGATTCTGGTTCAAATTTAATAGTCCCGCTTTCAACGACTCTTTTGGCAGGTGTTGCAAGATGTTCTGCACGTACAAACCATTGTTCAGAAAGAAATGGTTCGACAACTGCTCCAGAGCGAGAACAATGTCCCACAGCGTGTTGATGGGGCTCTTCTTTTTCGAGTTGATTGAGCTGACGAAGCTCATCGAGTACAACTTTACGAGCTTCAACAACTGACAGACCTTGGTACTTTGGACCAGCGTTTTCGTTAAGCTCACACTTTCGAGTTAAAATATTGATCATTTCTAAGTTATGTTTTTTACCAACTTTGTAATCATTAAAATCATGAGCTGGAGTAATTTTTAAAACTCCAGAACCAAAATTTAAATCAACATAATCATCTCCAATAATGGGGATAAGTCTGTTAGTAAGTGGAAGCTTTGCTTTTTTGCCAATAAATTTTTTATATCGCTCATCATTGGGATTAACAGCTAAAGCGGCATCACCGAGTAAAGTTTCAGGTCGTGTAGTTGCGACTGTTAAAGTTGTTACTCCATCTTCTAAAAAATACTTTATATGATAAAGAGTTCCTTTTATTGTTTTATGTTCCACTTCAAGATCTGAAATTGCTGTCTCTAGGGGGCCGCTCCAATTCACTAAGCGCTGACCACGATAGATCCAATTTTTTTTATATAATGAAACAAAAACTTTTTTTACTGCTTTTGAAACACCTTCATCTAAGGTGAAAGTGTTTCGTTCCCAATCGCATGAATCTCCAAGGCGACGCATTTGATTGGTAATTCGATCTCCATATTGGTGTTTCCAATCCCAAACTTTTTCAAGAAATTTTTCGCGACCAAGTTCGGCTCGAGTAATATTTTGTTTTTTTAGTTCGCGTTCGACAACACTTTGAGTTGCAATCCCGGCATGATCAGTTCCAGGTAACCACATTACGTTGAAACCCTTCATTCGTTTCCATCGAATCAGTACATCTTGTATTGTATGGTCTAATGCGTGTCCAAGATGCAAAAAACCAGTGACATTGGGCGGAGGTAAAATTATAGAAAAAGGTGCTTTTGTTGATTGATCTTGAGATTTAAAAAAACCAGATGATTCCCACCATTGATAAGTTTTAGTTTCAACATCTTGCGGATTATATCTATCTGAAATCATCGGATCTCCAAATTTATCTTAATATTTGCAATGTCTTTAAATGCTCTCTTTTAACATATTGTGAAGTATCTTTTTAGTCAATTTTTGATAAGTGAAGCTTAATGAGCGATGTGCCATTGGTAAAAGGACTAGCACCGAATAGGTTATCAATTCGCCCGATATTAATTATTAATGAAATAGAAAATGAGAAATTAAAAATAACTGCTAATGATTAAGTCTGATTGCTTCGCAATTATATCAGACATAATCACAAGCAGTTATTTTCCTGTTTGTTTGGGGCGATTTTTAATCACCCCGAATTATGAAAATCCAAACTAATGTTTGTATTTTCATAATAAAGCTAAAAGCTAGATGTGTATTTTAATAAAGTAATAACATTTTCTGAATTAATAAAAAATTAAGTATTATAATTTTTTTTCAAGGCGGAGTTTGGGAGCTTTGAAAAGTTGAAAAAGATGATTGCTAGCCCAATACCTCCTAAAATCGCTGCAAACAAAAATGGTGATGGTTCGGAAACATTTTGATATAATAAACTACCAAAAATGGGGCCAACTATTCTACCTAAAGCAGAAATACTTTGAGTGACGCCTAAATTTACACCTTGTTCTGTTGATGGACTTGCTAAACTTATGCTACCCATTAACGATGGATTTGAAAGTCCATTCCCAAGAGCTAGAAAAGTCATTGCTACCGCTAAAAACTCAATACTGTTAGCAAGTGCAATTAATAGCATCCCCAGTGAAAATAATGAAAGTCCCATCGAGGCCATTAATCGTTCTCCAATTTTAGAAATGAACCTTCGAACTAAAAACCCTTGAGTGATAATCATGATTATCCCAATGTAGGCAAAACCATAACTTACTTTTTCAAAAGTCCATCCAAATTTTTTACCAACATAGAGTACCAATGTGGCCTCCATGGATGCCATGGCAAATGTATTGCAAAAAAATGAAATTATCAGAGTATTTAAAACTGGTATTTTTAATTTTGAAAATACCAGTAAAATTCTATTTGGTTTATTTTTGTCTTTTGAAAATAATTTGTTATCGTGAGAGTTGTTTCTTTTTTCGATGGGTAAAGATTCAGGCAATTTAAAATAGGCAAAAATAAAAGTGATAAAACACAATATTGAAACAAATAAGGAAGCAATTGTTGAACCCATAATTGGAGTATCTGGATACAACACATGACCAAGCTGGATTAAAGCACCTCCTAATGCAGGGCCAATGACAAAACCTAATCCAAAAGCCGCTCCAATGATTGCCATTCCTTTAGATCGTTCTTCTGGAGGGGTAATATCAGAAATATAAGCGGAAGCTGTGGAAAGTGATGCTCCAAAAAAACCAGCAAGAAGCCGAGCAAAGAATAGTGAATAATAATCTCTAGAGAATGCAAACCAAATATAAGTTAATGCTTCACCAAGTAGACAACCCACCAAAATTGGTCGTCGACCATGTTTATCACTAAAAAATCCCCACATTGGAGCAAATACAAATTGCATCAATGAAAATATAGACATTAATAATCCAACTTGAGTGGCATTTCCACCAAGTTCTTCACCAAGGAGGGGTAAAATTGGAATTATAATTCCAAAGCCAATAAGATATAAAAAAACTGTAAAGAATATTATTTTTTTCATAATGTAACACGACCTATCAAATTTTTAATAATTCGAATATTTTTGATATGTACTTTTAAATCAAAAAATTCACACTCGACTCTATGTTATACCTTGTATACTATTTAATTAAAAGTGCCAAATAATGGTTCCATTTAAAAAGTTTTATTTACGAAGGTGTCCATGTTTTTTATGATAAAAAAATATTCTCAGCATTTGAGATTGCAAATTTTTATAAACTTATTAGGTTTTAGTTTTATTCTTCTTTTTTTAAGTTTTACTAATATTGCATATGCTATTAGCTCTCAAATGGGGCCAAGTTATAAATTATATAAAGTTGGAAATTTAGAATCTCAAATTCATTGGGAAACTTTTTATACAAATGCAAATTACAATGATAATGTTGAGTTAAAAACACTTACTCCATCGGGTACTTTTTTACGTAATTATAATATGGATTTAAAGTTTCGATTAATTTCTAACTCAAATAGTGGTTGGAAATGGGGTGCACAAGGTACTGCAATTAATGCTCAAAGTCCACAGGTCACAAAAAATAGGAGCGCTTTAACTGCGTTATGGTTTGGAATTGATCATCGATTTGAAACAAGTAGTGTGGAGTTTATCGTAGATGGTGATTTTATCATTTCACCCTATCGAGTTGATGTTAATCAAACTGATGCAGTTGCTGGTGACGGTGCAAATATATTGCAAGGAAAGTTATTGGTTCAAAAAAAATGGCCAAGTTTAATCGGCTATCTCTACGGGGGATACGTTTTTAGAGATAGTGGGATGTCTGATTATGTCCCTGTGGGATTGGGTCTGCAATGGGGGATTTATGATTGGATTCTAGGTAGTGAATTAAAAGGTGCATTACTTTCTATTGAAGACGATCAGTATAAAGCTGCAACATCAAAACGTCATGTCTTGTTAAACAAGACAAATATGGGAAGTTTTAAATATTACAGTACAAATCCAGAATGGTTTACTGGTGAAGTTAATTTAAAATTTAAGTTAACAGATCAATTTGCATTTACAGGGGGAGTCGGTACTACATTGGTTGGAAGAAATTATTCTCAAGGTACCTTTGTTTATCTTGGTTTGGATATGCAATGGCCAGCTTTTTTAGAAACTCCAAAAGGTAAGTCCGCAGTTCAGAGGGGTAAAGAAGATGAATTTGTACCCCAATTTGAAGAAGAGAATTAATTGATTTGGTTAATGTTTAGGTTTATATAAAAAGTAAAAATAAGTAAAGATAAAATAAGTTTAGTTTAGATAAGTAAAGGAATTTCAATGAGCAGTAATAATAGTGATTTTAAAAATTTTATGGGAAGTTTTTGGGTTCAAAATAATGATGGAATTGTAACATTAGGATTAAATGAAGAAGCACTTGCTGATTTTGATGAAGTGTTATCATTTGATTTGCCATCCGAACAAGATCAAGTTGAACTTGAAGAGATATGTGGATCAATAGATACGAGTGATGGACCATTAGATATCTATAGCCCAGTTTCAGGTACTGTGATTGAAGTTAACTCTGCTGTAGTTGAAGATCCTGCAATTTTATTTGATGATCCAACAGGTGAAGGATGGATTTTAAAATTTTCTGCAGAAGCTGATTTTGAGGACGAAGATGAAGAAGATGACGAAGAAGATGATGATTTCGATGACGATGATGAGGATGAAGATTACGAAGATGAAGATTAAGATCAAGTTTAAGCAGAATAAATGAACTTATGTTCCCATTATCAAGAATGCCCCGGTTGTGATTACTGGGGCATTTCATATCAAGAAGAAAAAAAACTAAAAATAGAAAATCTAAAAAATTTTTTAAGTCATAAATTTTTAAATACTGAAAGTTTAAATATTCAATTCCATTCATTGGCGGGGCCCACACAAATTAGAGATCGAGTGGATCTGCAGTGGCGAAAAAATATTGGATGGGGTTATGTCCATGGTCCTAGTTCAAAATTAATTCCAATATTAAAATGCTTGTTAATGACAGAACCTTTGAGTCAATTTTATGAGTTTATAAAAACTATTAATTTACCATATGAAAAAGCCTCAATTCGATTGCGAGTCAGCCCCAAAAATGAATGGGGACTTTGGCTTGATTTGCCAAATAACGACATCAAAGATTTATTAGAAAATCAGAGCCCAATTTTAGATAAATTGCTAAGTAAGAGTATTGTTGAGATTGGGCAAAAAAGAAAAAGGCTCATTAAAAATCCAGATTTAATTAAATATAAACTAGATAAAAATCCACACTGGCATAATTGGTTTGTGACTTCAAATTTACAAGGTAAGGACTTACCTTTGTATTCATTAGTTGGTGGATTTACACAAGTTGGATTTGAAATTAATAAAATTTTAGTTATTGAAGTTCTAAAATTAATTAAAAAATTAAAATTCAAAAATAATTTTGAGTTGGCAGAATCCCCAATTGTTGAATTGGGTGCTGGCATAGGTAATTTTACGTTTGGTTTTTTATCAGAAGGATATAAAGTTATTGCTATTGAAAATGATCCTCAGGCTTTGGATGCTTTAAAATTTAGTTTAGAAAATCATTATTATAAATTCACAACTGAAAAGTTAAAACTATCAGATCAATTAAAAATTGTGGGCTGGAATTTTTTGAAGAATGAGCCGCCCCCTTTTGCTACCAGTGGGATATTATTTGTTGATCCTCCAAGATCTGGTTTGGGAAAGTTTTTAGAAAATCCCATTTGGAAATCTGATCCAAGTTTTGAATATATAATTTATGTTTCATGTTCATTGGAGTCTTGGAAATTAGATTTTGAAAAGTTAAGTGAGAAGAATTACGATCTTAAAAACATAAGTATCGTCGACCAATTTTCTCGCTCAAAAAATGTCGAATTGATTTCTGTATTTCAAAAATCAACTGCGGCAATTAAGTAAAAAATGAAATTAGTTAGTAATTCTAACTCGGCTCAGTTTGTAACACTGTCTACTTTCAAGGGAGTGGAGTTTTCTATTCTGATTATCTGGGGGACGGGCATATTGCCCTCGACAAAATTTTAAAGAATAAATAAGCAAGACCAAAATTTAAGATGCGAAATTTCATTTTCAGCAATAAACCAAAATTAACTGGCGCTATTTTTTCAGTTCAGTGTGGTCTTGCTTATTTATTCTTTAAAGCGCTTTCGCTATTTTGAGCCCCCAGATAACCAGAATAGAAAACTCCACACACTTGAAAGTAGATGCTCCGAAATTATTTATAGTTTGGTAGCTCAACTTTTTTAAAATTTTGGATGAGCTTTGTTCCTTCAGAACTTGAGATGATTTCAATATCTGAACAGCCTGAACTAAAACTGAAATTTGGTGAAAGTAAAATGTATATAGGCTCCTGTTGCTCTTTTTTAACTATAATATTTATTTTATTTGAGTGTTCAGGATTTATACCTTGATAACAATTTGTCGAAAAATAATATGATCCAGCCTCTAAAGAAAACTCTAAATACTCAGATTTATTTAAACCAATAATTTCGGTACCATTTACCTCTAAAAAATATCTAACCATTGAGCCAACAAAATTATTATTACGGATAACAATTATATTTTTTCCCTTAATTATGGAAATGGATTCATTACTTATGAGCTTATGATTAATCTGTCTTTCGTGTGCAACATGAGATCCTACTAAGTCAATTACTGCACACCCGTTAAAATATAAGGTAAGCAGAATTAAGATTAATGTATGACTATATTTTTTTAGGAAATCTTTTTTACAATACTGAGTCTGGAACATGTAAATTTCTCCGGTTCTAAAATTAATTTGATGTTACTGCAAATATAATATCAATTAGGTTTTAAATGATCAAATATTGAAATCGCTGGACTAAAATATATGATTCTATGTAAATAATGTATTTAAATACATATTTTCCATGCAATAAATGTCATTATATGACATAATTTACATGGAAAATGCATAAGAAGTGAAAATTAAAGAGGTGAGTAATGTTTGAACGCCATGCCTATTTGAGTTTAGTTAAGTGGAAAAATAAATCACAAAGACTTCCATTGATTGTAAAGGGTGCGCGGCAAGTTGGTAAAACTTCTTTAATACAAGAGTTTGGTAAGACATTTAGTGATTGTCATATTTTTAATTTTCAAAAAACTTCTAAGTACAAAGAAATTTTTCAAAAAACAAATGATCCAAAAAAAATTATTAAATTTTTAGAAGTGATTTTAGAGAAAAAAATTAATCCGATGACAGATCTTATCTTTTTTGATGAAATTCAAGATTGCCCAGAAGCTTTGAACTCCTTAAAGTTTTTCAGTGAAGATTATCCACATTGGTATGTAATTGCAGCGGGCTCATTGCTTGGGATTTATTTGTCGTCTCACAGTTTTCCTGTGGGTAAAGTTCAATTTTTACAGATGTATCCTTTAAATTTTTCAGAATTTTTAAAAGCTAAAGGTAGAGATCAACTTGTAAAAGTTCTTGAGTCAGTTAATGTTGAAAATAATATTTATCATGAAGAGCTTGAGGCGGAGTTGAGATTGTATCTCTCGTTAGGTGGATTACCAAAAGTTTTATCTGAATATTTTGAAGATCAAGATATGCAGAAAGCTCGAACAATCCAAGATGATTTGCTCTTAACATATAAAGGGGATTTTGCAAAATACGCTGGGCCAGCAGATGCTATTAAAATTTTAAAGATATTTGAAAATATTCCTGCGCAACTCGCAAAAGAAAATCATCGATTTCAGTTTAATCGTCTAGCTCCTGGAGCGCGATATTCTCAATTTCAAACGAGTGTCGATTGGCTCATTTCTGCGGGCCTTTGTCTTAAATTACCTATTATTGAAAATGCAGAAATTCCATTAAAGCCCTGGGTTAAAGAAAATATGTTTAAACTTTATTTTTTTGATGTGGGTTTATTGGGAGCTCTTTCTGATCTGCCAATGGGTGCATTTATGTCTAGTGATACAATGCTGTTCAAGACATTTAAAGGTGCATTTATTGAGAATTATTTTTACCAAGAATTTAAAAGTGCCCGCAGAGAAGAGCTTTATTGTTGGGTTGGTAGAAATTCAGAAGTAGATTTTTTGTATTTGGATAAAAAAATGAATTTGATTCCTATAGAGGTAAAATCAGGCCAGTCCGGCAAGCTGAAATCTCTTAATGTTTTTAGTGAAAAATATGAAGTAAAGTATAAAACTAGATGCTCATCTCAAAAAATTGAATTGCGTCCAGATCAACAATTTAGAAATATCCCACTGATGTATGCAAGCCTTGTTTAAAATTGAATAGAAGCTTCAGCCATCAATTCTGTATTTTGTCCGCCGAAGACCATCTCAGAGTTGCTCTCTCCTTGGCGTTGGCCACCATAAAGAGATAGACTGAGATCACGTTGTCCTGTCCAAGTATAACCAAGTCTTGAATAAATACTTTTATCCATTTGATTGCGAATAAATAATAATTGAAGACTTGAATTAATCCAATTAAATGGTTTTGCCGTATAAATTGATAATAGTTGATAAGCCTTTGCTGTATTAAATGGAAGAAATTTATTTTGTGTAAGTAAAGTCAAATAGTCATCGCTTGATGCTGCTCCGTCTTGGTTCCAAATTCCTTCAAGGGTAAAGGCTATCGTTTTATTTTCTGTGTATTGCCAAGTGTAGCTTAAGCTTCCATCGAGGTTTTTTTGTTTATGTTCGGAGTTTTCTGCACCTTCTAGAGTAATATCAAAATCTCCAATGGCAACCGAAGTATCAACTCCTGTTAGAGAGGGAGTTCCTTCTTTTGAATAATGTGAAACACTCCATTCGCTTTGTTCAAATGCAACTTCAATTCGTGCCGCCGAACCTACGGATTTTGTTTGATTTGCATTTTCAAAATCACCTATTAAATAAAAATTTAATTTATCCTTTGGAATATGAAGTTTAATTAAATTGAGACCACTGCGGCTATCTTCTGTTCTTAATAAATCTTTTTTTGTAGAGTTTAAAAAGTCAGTTGGATTCCAAAATAACCCAGTTCCCCATTTTATTTTTTGAACTCCGACCGTAAAAAAAACTTTTTGATTGGCATTAAATATAAGCTTCATTTCATCAAGTTGTGATGTTGTTTTTTTTGGAGGAGTTAAATAGCCCATTAAATTATTAGAGGACGTTGATTCATCTATAGCGGCATCATGAATCATTCGTCCTTTAAACAAACCCCTTACGTTTTCATTTAATGATGAATCTAAATAAAGATCGAGGGTTGTTGGCGCGAATATAAGTTGATTAACAGCTGCGTTTTTTAAACGATAGTTTTTATACTCTTGTCTCATTCCGCCGCCAATTTTTAATCGGTCGCTATTCATTTTATTGAGATCAGTTTCAACAATTCCTTTGTCGCTTGAGAATCCCTTAGTAAGCTCATCGGCAGCGGATTGACTTTCATCAAAAGGAAAGTCTTCTGCATTTAAAAGTGAAGAATTAAAACAGATAAATGAAATTAAAAGTAAAATAAAAAAGTTCATATTTACCCCTGAAGTAAAGTTACTTGGATTTGGATTCTACCCAAGCTTTAGTAAAAATATTATCTTCGAGTTTTTTTAAATCAACCTCTTTTAAAACTACAATAGTGGAGTTTCCTTTTTCAAGTTCATCAAAAATTCTGATCTCTTCTGGAACATATATTTCTGCCTTTTTAGATTCGCTAAAAACTTTATTCCATTTAGGGTAAAAGGATGTACGCATTAGTTTTCCACTTAAAGCATATTCTTCTCGCTTCAAAATATTTTTTGTTGCATCATCAATCCATAATTTAATCACTGGATATGAAACCTCTATATCTTTTTTTACAGTTAGTTTTAAAATTTGAGCTTTAAATTTTCCAAGCGTAGTTGGCCCTTCTGAAATGACGTCGTATTCTTCGCTTAATTTAGGTTCATCAAAATCGCTTCGTCTTGAATTGGTTCCACCAATTTTTTCTCTTTCGGTGCGGCGTTCCCATTTACCCGTGCCAGGATCAAAATTCCATAAATTTTTATCTATTTTTAAATAAGCTTTTCCAGCTTCTTCTTTTGGTTTATTAAACAAGATCATAAATTTACTATCTAGACTTCTTCGATAAATTGTAGAATTTAAAAGACGTGGTTCTTTATTTTTTTCTACTTCTTTGACAAAACCATTTGCTTTGAAGTCTCCATAGTTTCTTTGGCGATCATCAACAGTTTTTAGTAATTCATAGGAATCGGAATTGCTTAATGTCGATGTTGTTACTTTAACATCCGATGAAGTTTTGGTTGAATCAGGTGATTTAATTTTTTCTGATTTCGAAAACGATGTTAGCGGTATACTAAATAAAAATAAAAATGAAATTATTTTTTTCATTATTTCTCCATTATTTAACTTTGCATTGCAATTACAGGTTTCAATTTTGTGGCTTGCCATATAGGTACTAAAGATCCAGTTAATAAGAATATAATCATAATTATAAAAACACTAAATAATTCACCAAATCCTATTTGAAAAGTAAGAGTGTTTGACATCAAGAAGAGTTTTAATGCTTCAGATTGAATTGGGATTTGTAGCCAATTTAAACCAACAGCAAGAACTCCACCCAATATTGATCCTAATCCAATGGAAACAATTGAAAGTATAGTGGCTTCTATTAAGAACATAATAAACACTTTTGATTTTTGTAACCCAATCGCTCTCAAAGTTCCAATTTCAGATGTGCGTTCACGAATAGACATCCATAGAGTATTCATAAGTCCAATTACAACTATCACTAATAAAATAAATGTGAGTCCATAAGTCAGAGCGGATAGAAGTTGAAGTATCCATTTCAAAAATGAAGTTTCATCTTCCCAAGTTGTAATATCAACACGCTGACCAGTCCAAGATTCCCCAGAAACTCGATCAAATTTCATAAAGAATGGTTGTGAATCTTTATCCATTAATGTGTATCCAGCATCAGCAATTTTTTTTCGTAAACGATCTTCAATTTCTGGAACTAAATTTATATCTTTTAAAAAGATCATTACTTGTCCAGATGTGGTAGGTGTAATCTGATATATTTCCTTTGTGTCATCAGTATTCATAAATGTACTAAATTGTGACATCAAGCCAAGATCTTTTAGTACTCCAACAAGCTTAACATCGAGAGTATTACTCATATTTCTATAAGTTGGCACAGAAACTGTTAGCATATCTCCAACTTGAACTTTTAATTTTTTTGCTTGAGAAGCAAAAATGACTATAGTCTTTCGTTGTTGAAGATCTTGAAGATTGCCTTTTTCTCCATTTGAATTATACTCACTTGGTTCGGCTAAATCTAATTTCCCTAAAATATTTTGTTCTTGTTGCATATCTGCACCCCAAATTGGGACTTGAATAGAATCAGATTCTGAAATTATTTTTCCATAAGCTTTCATACGATCAATTATAATAGTAGCTTCAGGGATTTCTTTTTGTGCAATTTCAAATAATTTTTTATAATCAGTAATAAGGGGTGAGGCAGAACTTGGACTTATTTTATAAAATCCAGCAATATTTATATGTCCAGTCATTAAGGCAGTACCATTTTGAATCATAGTTTGTTTAATGCCACTCACAAGCGAAATTAAAATTGTCATCAGAAAGGCGATGCCAGTAATTGCTCCACCTAAAAAAAGAGTTCGTGAACGATGTTTTAGTAAGTTTCTAAAAGCTATTCTAAATAATATATTCATAATAATTAATCTTTCTTTTGCATTGCTAGTAAGGGAGAAATTTTCATAGCTTTCCATGCGGGAAATTGAGTTGCAATAAATGATATAATTAGAATTAATAAATTTACACTAAATATTGCACTCCAATTAACGTGGAAAAATAATCTCGAACCTGAAAAGAAAAATTTAGCGACATCACCTTGGGCCGGTATTCCTTGTTTTCCAAATGTTAAGATAACTAAAATTGCCAATGCAGAACCAATACCAGCAAAGAGTAAACCTGATAGTAACGATTCGAATAAAAAGGCACGGTAAATAAAACTTTTAGGAGCACCAATTGCTCGCATAGTTCCAATTTCTTGTTGGCGATCCATGGTCGCCATTAAAAGAGAATTCATAATCATTACCGAAGCAATTACAAATAAAATGAATACGAAAATAAATAAAATCATTTTTAATGCTAAGGTCATTTGCCCAACTAATCCACTTGCTTCTTGCCAACTTACAACTTTAATTTTCAAAGCCTCGTTAGAAGATATATCTTTAATTTTAGAAATAGTTTCGTCTAGCAAATTTTTATTTTTTAAAATAATTGATGCATTAATAAACACATCAGCTGTCTCTGATTCTGTGACAGTGGTTGCTGCGGCAGTGAGTGAGTCGTCAATGTCAGTCTGCTCTGGCGTTGCATTTAAATTATCTTCATTTTTTTGTAATTTTGGTTCTTCATTGCCAAACATCGATTCCATATCAGTTTTGCTTAAATCAACTATACCCATTTCTTTTTCGATTTCTAGACTTTGTTTTTTACGAGACTCAGTTAAAAAACCATAAAGTTCTCTAAATGAAGTCATATCAACTATAGAAAAATTTCCAGCCAAAGGTGAGTTTTCAAAACTTTTAAAACGAAAAGTTCCCCATACCTTTACATTTTGAGCATTTGAAGTTCCAAGTTTGGTAAAAGCAGAAAGAGGGACGACTTCTCCTATTTTAATTTTGTAGAGTTGAATATAAGGTGCAATTTCTTTATAAAAGAAATCATATCGAGTCTTAAAATTTTCATCATTCAAATCTAAAAATAAAATTAATAATTCACGAAAATCTGTAATTGTAGAATTTAATAAGGTTTGTAAATTAGTTATTATTTTTGAAGTTTCTAATGGGGGAACAGTTAAATAAATTTCGGCTATTTGCTCTTTGCTTGCTTTAATTTGATCTTGGAGTTCTTTATTATCTGAAATTTTTTTATTATATTCAGCTAACTCTTTTTGAATGTGATCAAATCTACGGGCTATCCTATTTTTAACAAAATTTTCATAAATATAATCATGGACTAAAAATCCCTTTTCACCCTTTGGAATCATTTCTCCTTTAACAATTTCAAATTGAGGAAAATTTTCTTTAAAAAGATCTGGATCCGTACCTATATACCCAAAATATAATAAATTATCATCAGCAATTAGAGGAGCTATTTTGTTACTAATAAATTCTAATTTATCTTCATAGTTACTATCAAAATCCTTCCAAAACCCTTCTGACATGGCGTTTTCAATATATACTTTTGAATTGGAGGATTCATCAGTCGGTAACAAAAGAGCATTGGTTCTATTTTGCTCGACATCTTTTTTGAGTTCGCTGATTAGCATCTTAAGATGATTTTTTAAGTTTAATAGTTCAGGATGAGTTGAGATAACTTCATTTGATTGGCTAATTTTTTTATAATAAGTTCTCAGTTTTGCGACTTGTACATCTATATTATTTCCAGGATTAAGAAGCGCAGAGCTGCTTCCCATTGGTACGATAGCTTGAATGTTTTCAATACTTGAAAGTTTTTCTTTGATATTCTTAAAGTTTTTTACAAAACCAACATCAGAGGGTGAACCATCCATGTTCCCAAACACAGATAGCGATTCTTTTGCATCTTCAGAGTAAATTTGAATATCGCCAGTCACACTCTGAGTGATTGAATTTTTCATTCCTTGAGAGATAGCATCAACAATTGAATTTCCTAATACAGATAAAAAAGAACCAAAAATTAAAATACTCCCTACAATTAAAGTTTTCATTTTATGAAGAAAAATATTTCGAAAGGCGACTTTCAATACTATCAAATTCATGTTGAGATTACTCCATCATGAAGTTGAATTATTCTTTTTGCTTGATTCATAATATTATGATCATGGGTCGAAAAAATAAAAGTTGTTTTTTCAGATTCATTAATTTCTTTCATAAGATCAATAATACTTTGCCCTGTTTTTGAATCTAAATTTGCAGTTGGTTCATCTGCTAAGATAATTTGTGGTTTTGTAACTAATGCTCGAGCGATGGCAACTCGTTGCCTTTGACCTCCAGATAGCTCAGCAGGTCGATGATCTTTATGATTAGTTAAGCCAACTTTATCTATGAAGTAATTTACTCGAGCTTTTCGCTCTTCATCCGATAATGAATTTTTTAAAAGTAATGGAAATTCAATATTATCAAATACATTAAGAACAGGAATTAAGTTAAAACTTTGAAAGATAAACCCTAAGGTTTCTAGACGTAAATCAGTGAGTTGCTTATCTGAAAGAGTCTTTGTTTTTTTATTTGCTATAATCACCTCTCCAGAGGTTGCTGTATCTACACATCCAATCAAATTTAAAATTGTAGTTTTGCCACTACCAGAAGGGCCAGCTATCACAGTAAACTCGCCGGCTCCAATTGTCAGGTTTATACCTTTTAAAGCTGAAACTCGAACAGTTCCAAGAAAGTAATCTTTGGTTACATTAACAAGTTGAATTGGATTCATAGTATGTTCTCTTTTGTAAGTTTTATTTTACCAGGTGAATTATTTATGACCAGGTAATGATTCTAGAATTGATTGTATATTTTAGATTAAAAGATGCAATACTATAGCAGTTTTTAGATGTTAGTCTAGTTATGAGTTGAGTGTAAATTGCCGAATTATATGCTATGACTAAAAAAAAGAAAAATAAATTAATTGTTGGGTTAAGTGGAGCATTTGTTTTAAGTTTACTTTTTCTGGTATTGCAAAATTTCACTTTTTATCAAAGTATAGAAACCTTTAGTTTAGATTTGAGATATCGATATTTCAATCGTGAAACTCCATTTCCTAAAGATGTTGTTATTGTTGATGTGGATGATGAGTCACTTAAAAACTTAGGACCGCAATATGGCAGATGGCCTTGGCCAAGAAGAGTTTACAAAGAAGTCATTGAGCATATTGCATCTGGTGAGCCAAAATCCATTATTTTTGATTTTTTATTTACCGAAGAACAAAAAGATACAGACGATGATTTGCAAATGGCTGAAGCTTCTGAAATGACTGGACTAGTCTCACATTCATATTTCTTTTTAAAAGAGTCAACAAATGAGGATGCAGAGTTTCGTCCATTAAATTCTGAAATTAAATCAAAGTTAAAATTAAACTTTGAAACTTCCGAAAGTTTTACTAAAGGATATGTGTCTTATAAAGATTATCTTCTTCCAAATGCAACATTATTTTCAAAAACTCCTTTTGTTCATGCCGTTAATGTTGAGCCAGATAACGATGGATTACTACGAAAAGTACCCTTATTAGTATATTATCAAAATGAGTATATTCCATCACTTTCTTTTCGAGGAGTTTTATCAACCTTAAATAAACCCAAAGTTGTTAGAAAAACTAGAGAGCAGATGCTAGTTTATGATGATAATAAACTTAAGTATAAAATACCAATTAATGAAAAAGGTGAGTTGAGTTTGCATTTTTACAATCCTAAGCAAGGACCCGATTCATATCATTTTTCTGCACTTATTGATTCTCGAATGAAAATATTAGAGGGGGAAAATCCAGACCCAGCACTATTTATAAATCCCGAAGTATTTAAAGATAAAGTAGTTATTATCGGCGCAAGTGCAATGGGTTTAAATGATTTAAAAGTTACACCTTTATCAAATCAATATCCAGGCTCATATCTTCATGCGACCTCTGTTGCAAATATTTTAAAAGGAGATTACTTAAAAAAATCAAAACCATGGGTAGATATATTAATTGTAATTTTGCTAATATTTATTTTAGAAATGACAATTTTTTTAAGTGAATCGATTATCGTTCGAAACTCTATACCGGTTCTAATGATCGGTGGATATTTTGCATTAGCACTTTTTGAATTTAAATATAATTCGTTTTATCTACCTATTAATTCGCCATTACTTTTTGGCTTTGCTTGTTTTATCCATGGATTTACTTATATAGCTTTTGTAGAGGGTAAGGCTAGAAAAAAAATGGAATCAGCCTTGTCAAAATATTTATCACCTACAGTAACTCAAAATCTTATTGATAGCGGAATTGACCCGAGTGCTGAAGTTGGAACACATAAAGAATTAACTGTATTATTTTCTGATATAAGAGGATTCACAACAATGTCTGAAAAAATGGAACCAAAAAAACTAGTTGCCATATTAAATGAGTATCTAGGCAAAATGACTGATATTGTTTTTGAACATAGTGGAACTTTAGATAAATTTATTGGAGATGCGGTAATGGCATTTTGGGGAGCGCCACTTGATGATGAAAAACATGCATACAATGCTGTTAAAACAGCACTACACATGATCGACGCTCTCGAGAAACTAAATAAAGGTTGGACTCAAGCTGGTTTATCAAAGCTGAAAATCGGAATTGGTATACATACAGGAAAAGTTATTGTTGGAAATATTGGTGGAGCAAAAAGGTTAGATTATACAGTTATTGGAGATAATGTGAATACAACTTCTCGATTAGAAGGATTAACAAAAGAGTATCAAGTCGATCTTGTTGTTAGTGAAACCACATATAATTTGTTAAAAGATAAATTTGTTTTTAGACCAATTGATAATGTTGTTGCTAAAGGTAAGACACAAGCTCTTAGGCTATATGAACCCTTATATGAATTAAATACTTCAACACAAGACCAGACAAAGCTTATTCAAAGTGAGACAATAGCAAAAAAATTTACATTGGGTTGGGAGCTTTATAATGAAGGAAAATTTAAAGAGTCTTTAACTCAATTTGAGACATTACGTAGCGAATTTCCTTTTGATGGTCCTACAGAAGTTTATATTGAGCGATGTAAAGATTTAATTGCAAACCCTCCTCAGGACTGGACTGGTGTTTTTAAAGCAACTAAAAAGTAATTCTCAAAACTGTTTCAATGTGAGAGGAGTTTATTTTAAATCTCAAAAATAAAAATAGATTTATGATTAAATCTATAATTTAATTTAATAAAAAAATTTTAAAATATGCTATAATAATTAAGTATTGAAATATAAGTTAAAAAATTATGAGGTGTTTGTGAAATATAATTTAGATTTTGAAAAATTAATAACAATGATGATTTTTATTTTTTGTTTTAGTTATACAAATACTACCCTTGCAGAAGGTGAGATTATTTTTGTACAGTCAAAAACGACATCACTTAAAAAAGAACCAAAAATGGATGCTGAGAATTTAATTTCACTTAAGCGCGGTGATGAATTAAAAGTTTTAAAATCAGAAGGCATGTGGATATTTGTTGAATCAAACAAATCACAGGGTTGGATTTCAAAAATTTTAACTTCTAAAAATAAACCAATTGGTGAAGCTGATCTACTTAAAGATTATGGCAACTCAATGTCGAAGGAAAAAAGTGCAAGAAAAAGAACAAGTGAATATGCAGTTTCCGCGGCAACTAGGGGGTTAGCAGCTACAGAACGAAACCGTAGCAGTTTAAATAAATCAAGAAGTAATCGCGAAGCTCTAAAAAACTTGGATACGAGTTCAAAAACTGAACCTTCTGAACTAGAAAGTTTTATTAAAGAGGGATCATTAAATGAAAATTAATATTAAAAGTTGGGTGTATTTTTTAGTTGTGATATCTATAATAAATTTTATTACTTCATGTTCTTCAACAGATAAAAAAAATAGTTCAACTAAAAAAATTTCATTAAAGAAAATAGAAGATTCAAAGCGCAAGCTTGAACTACCTTCACAAAAAGAGGCCTTGGTTCAGGCCGCAATTGAGAATGAGAAAAGCAAATCTAAAGAAGAAATTTCGATTGAGCAATTTAAAAAAGATTTAGAAGATGAAAAAGTTGTTGGTCGCGAAATGGCTTCCAAATTGTATGGTACTTATGGAGAAGTGGCTTCAAAAGATAGAGTAAAATATTTAAATTTAATTTTGCAAACTATTGTTAAAAAGGTAGGGCGACCAGAATTAGAATATAAAGTAGGAATTCTTGATGGTGAAGACGCAAATGCTTTTGCTACGCCAGGTGGGTATATTCTAGTTACAGATGCATTGTTGAAATCATTGCAAAATGAAGAAGAGCTCGCAGGGGTGCTCGCACACGAAGTAGCACACATAAACTTCAAACATTTGTATAAAGACATGAACAAGGATAAGAAAAAAGAAGTCAGTGTTTCTGAAACCATATCAAGAGTTTTATTAATGGGTCGATCTGATTTTAGCCAAGCTCTTTTAAAAGCTGTTGAAGAAGGAATGAATACACTTACTGAAAAAGGTTTAAAGCCAGAATTAGAGTATGAGGCAGATGAAAATGCAATCAATTACATTTGGGCAGTTGGATACTCTCCAGAGAAATATATAAATGTGTTAGAACGACTAAATAAAAAAACAAATCATGAGACAGTATTTTCAAAAACACATCCAACATTTGAGTCAAGAGTTGAAAAATTAAATAATTATATTGCAACTGCTCAAATTGCTTCACTTTCAAACTCTACCGATTTAGATAAAAGAACTCAACGTTTTGTATTGTTAAATAAATAACTGCTCATGATTAAGTCTGATCGCTTCGCGATTATATCAGACATAATCATAAGCAGTTATTTTCTTGTTTGTTGGGGGTGATTTTTGAATCACCCCTTATTATGAAAACCCAAACTTACGTTTGTATTTTCATAATAACTGCTCAAGATTAAGTCTAATAGTTTATCGTTTATATAAGAAATAATCTTGATTTAAAATTTAAATTGACCACTCTATGTAAGTTGAAATTTAATTAGTTTTTAATAGATTACTTACTAGAGGTGAAAATGTTAATTAAGTTCAATCACTATTTATCGAAAATAATTTATAAATTTATCGTAATTTTGTTTTTTTTAATTGTATCCTACAATTTTGCATCTGCAACGACAAGATTAATTTCTATGAATATCCATTGTCTAAATGATAATTGGAGATTTAGGACAGAAGAAATTTTAAATAAGTTTATAGAGCTAAAGCCGGAAGTTGTTTCATTACAAGAAGTTTGTATTGATAGAAAAAGTGGTGAAAATCAAATAGAGTTTATAAATAATTATTTGCTAAGTCGCGGATATCCTCTCATTGCGATTGAATCGCAATATACCCATCAAGCTTGGGGACAATATGATGAGTATTTAGTGATCTTTACTAGTAAAAAAATAACACATATTAATAAAGGATATCTGCCTCAATCATTGTTGCAAAGAGCTTTTCTGAGTTTTTTAATTGAGGGTACTTGGTATATAAATACGCATCTTGAATATCGAAATATTGATATTCAAATAAGAAGAGATCAGTTAGATTTTTTATCTCGCCAATTTGAATGGTGGCCCCATGTATTAATGGGAGATTTTAATTCTTCGCCTAAATCATTTGAGCAACAGTTATTGCATGATAAAAAATATTTTCCATTTTTTCCTGATAATACTTTTATTGGAACTTTTGAGTCATTTGATACACAAATTGATGGTTTTTGGTTTGATCCAAAAATGACATCAAAAATAAAAAATATTCAAGGATATGCATTTCTAAAAGAGCAATATGAAAATAAACATTTGAGCGATCATCTTGCTGTTTTTGTTAATTATGAATGGAGATAACTACTCATGATTAAGACTGCTCAGATTAAGTTTCTTGATAACTACAAATGTCAGCTTTTGTTCTAAACTGAAGGGAATTTATGAATCCATGGATTAATTATCATCACTTATTTTATTTTAAAACAATTGCAGAGGAGGCTTCGGTTTCAAAAGCTGCGATAAAGTTAAGAATAGGTCAACCAACATTAAGTGCACAGTTAAAACAGTTTGAAGATTCAATAGGTGTTCAACTTTTTGAACGGCACCATAAAAAACTTATTTTAACAGAACAAGGTAAAGTTGCATTAGATTACTCAAAAAACATTTTTAATCTTGGTTCAGAAATGTATGAAGTTTTACATGATCGAATTAAACCTCTTAAGCCATCACTCCATATTGGTTCTTTAGATAGTATTCCAAAACAAATAGTACTTCAGTTGGTTAAGCAGGCTTTAAAAATATCTCCTTGTCAAATTACTATTTCAGAAGGGAATTCCGATCGACTTGTTCGAGAATTATCAGCTCATAAAATGGATTTGATAATTTCAAATTTTTTACCTACTGGTATTGATGCAAAAGGATTGTTTCCAAAATCAATCAGTAAACAAAATGTTGCATTTTACGGAGGTGAAAAGTTTAAACATTTAAAAAAGGGATTTCCTAAATCAATTTCTAACCAGCCAATGATTTTGCCTACATATGACAGTAAACTTAGGTTTGATTTAGATCATTGGGCAAAATTAAATGATATTGAATTAAATATCATTGCCGAAAGCCAGGATATAGCGACTAAGAAATTAATGGCAATAAATCAATTAGGAATAATCCCAACTGCTAATCACACAGTATCAAGACAACTTATCTCTGAAGAGTTATCAGAAATAGGTCAATTACAAGGTGTAAATGAAGAATTATTTTTAATTTCTGCTAATCGAAAAATAGAGAATCAAATCGCGGCTAAACTCATGAGCGATTTTGTTCTTTAGGTTTAATCGGAATTTTCAATACTTTTGTCTCAGTTCTCAATTTTTATTTGAAGATTAAAATTGAAGTTTTATTATTAAAAAACTAAAATTTATTATGTCAGAAGCATCTTCAGAAAGTTTATCACATAAAGTAAAAAACAATACCGTTCAATTTTCCAAATATGACTTTTTTGTTGTAGGCGTACTTTCTTTTTTGCAATTTACAATAATTTTAGATTTTATGATTTTATCTCCACTTGGTGCTATTCTTATGCCCGCAATGAAAATAGGACCTGCCGAATTTGGTCGTGTAGTTTCAATTTATGCTTTTAGTGCAGGAATTTCTGGAATTTTAGTTTCTGGATTTGCAGATCGATTTGATCGTAAAAAAATTCTTCTTATTTTTTATTTTGGATTTATAATAGGAACTCTTTTCTGTGCCTTAGCTACAAATTATATCTTTTTGCTAAGCGCAAGACTTGTTACTGGGATATTTGGTGGTGTGATTGGTTCAATAGTATTTGCAATTACTACAGATTTATTTCCATTTGAAGCAAGGGGAAGAGTAATGGGGTTTATTCAAACTTCATTTGCTGCTAGTCAAATTTTAGGATTGCCCATTGGTCTCTATCTTGCAAATCACTGGGGATGGCATTTCCCATTTTTAGCCATTGTAGGTGTTAGTACAATGGCTTTACTTATTATTTTAAAATATTTAAAACCAATAGATAAACATTTGAATAATAAAATTGATAAGCATCCAATTCATCATTTTATCGAAACGATAAAGAATAAAAAATATTTACAAGCATTTGCATCAATAGCACTTTTGAGCACGGGTGGATTTATGATTATGCCATTTGCAAGTGCTTTTAGCGTTCATAATTTAAAAGTGGATCTCGCTCATTTACCAATGGTTTACATGACTACCGGAATTTGTTCAATAATTGCTGGACCATTAATTGGAAGAGCAAGTGATGCTTTTGGCAAGTTCAATGTATTTCTTTTTGGATCAATTACTACAATTATTTTAATTTTAATTTATACTCATTTAGGAGAGACTCCACTTTATTGGGTAATGTTAATTAATGCATTAATGTTTGTTGGAATAACCGCGCGTATGATTCCCTCACAAGCTCTCATGTCAGCAATTCCCACTCCTGCAAGTAGAGGATCATTTATGTCAGTCAATTCTTCAATACAACAAATCTCAGGCGGTCTTGCCTCTATTATTGCTGGATTAATAGTTAAGGAAAGTATTGATGGTCATCTAGAAAATTTTGAAATCGTAGGTTATATAGTTGTTGGAACAACACTCTTCACGCTTTATTTAATGTGGGGAATCCATAAGCGAATACACGAAAAGTTGAATTAACTTTGCCAAATGATTTTAAACAAATAATCTTTATTGAATTTACCTTAAACTCGATAAGATAACTTATTTTAAAAAAGTTTTAATAATAACTTTTGTGTATCATAATAGTAATTTTTTCGACATGAAAATTCACAATTTGAGATTAGAATAAGTTATAATCAATATACTTATTTAAAAAAAATAAAAGTGGAAATTAATTTAATAATTGAATAATCTAATATAAATATAATTATTTTAAAAAAGGTGAATATGAAATTATTTAAACAAAATAAAATATTTTTAATATTAATTAGTATAATAACTATTTTTCTTATGTTTCAAAATTTTGTTTCTTATAAGAATTCTCCAGTAAAAAATTTTACAATCAAGCCAGGAAGTATTGAAGAAACATGTTACAGAAATCGATACCCTAGAGCTGACGAATTAGCAAAGAAAAATGGAAAAAATTTAGAATGGCATTGGAATCAAATCGGAAAAAATATGGGTTTAATTCCAGATTGTTATGCGAAGTCAAATCCAGAAATAAAATCTAATGCTTATAATTTTGAAGGTAAAAATTCTTGTTATTTTAAAAGGTATCCTGGTATTGCGAATTATCTTTTAAAAAGTAAAACAAATACTTTAGCTAAACATTGGAACAAAATTGGAAAAAAAAATTATCTAAACCCAACTTGTGATCCTTGGGATACAGAGAATTCAGTTAGTCAAAAATTAAAAGAATACTCATCTTTTGATAGGGTTTGTTATGAAGCTCGATATAGTTTTGAAATTTCAAAATGGTTAAAGAAAAATAAAAAAAATACAGTTCAATCTCATTGGGATAAAGTAGGTTATAAAAATGGATTGATAGGTGGATGCGAAGGTTTAAGTTCACAATTTATTTCAACATATTTAGATTCAATTAAAAATATTAATGTTGATGAGGAATCAGTCTCCATTATAGGTGGCGGAATAAATCCGATAGAGATTACTTTAGCCCCTCCTTTTTTAGGTAGTGCTATTACTGGTGTATGGTATAAAGGTTCTAATCTTATCAATAATTCAGACCATGGTCGGCAACTTCAATCAGCCTTTCAGGGTGATGGTTACGGAGAATGTTACAATCCGACGGAAGCTGGAAGTGTAGATGATGGATATATAAGTAATGAATCAAGTTCAGAAGTTTTAAAAATCTTAAAACCATCTAAAAATGTTTTAGAAACTTCTGAGAGAATGGCTTTTTGGTCAAGTGGTAACAACTTGACTGGAGCATGTAGTAAGGGACTTTATCCAACAGCTCCACTACCAATACTTTCTGATGTAGAACTTTTAAAGAAAGTTACAATTGGACAATTTGGTGATCCAAATATTATTAAATTAGAAATTACTTTTTTACCAAATAAAACATTTAATGAAGGAACTGTATTTGAAATTCTAACTGGATATTTAAAATATGATTTAAAAAACTTTGGCTATTTAGATTCACAACTTCAGTTTAGAGAATTTCGAAATAGTGATTATGAAAGCCTTGTAGGGCAGGGCTTTCCAAGTGGATCTTATCATATGCGATCTAGTTCAGAAAACTTTAACAGACCCATTGTCGCATATACAACTGATGGATCACTAGCAATGGGAGTTTATTTTCCACCTTCACAATTGAATGAATATTCAAGTTTCGATGGTTATGTATTGTATAATTTTAACCTTAGAGTTGGTGCCACTACTAAGTGGAGTTTAGCTGTTAGAGAAGATGCAGTGCTTTCACAAAGTAAACAAGACAACGCTCGAAGTTTTGTTGTTTATCTTTCAGTTGCCTCAAAAAATAGTGCTATTGAATCTTTAAAAAATGCAGTTAATAATGCAAAATAAACTTGATGAAATACCTTGAGTGGATAAAATAGAGTCCTCAATCATCAAATTGAGGCTAAGACATTTGAGAGTTCCAAAAAAACTCAATCAAATTTTAAAAGCACTTTACCAAAAGTTGCAAACCGCGAGCTATTATCTTCTCTCAAAGATGAGTACGTTTTTGATTTTTTAGATTTATAAGAATCTCATTCTGAAAAACAGTTAGAGCAAGGGGTACTCCAAAAAATAAATACATTTTTAATTGAAATGGGAGGCGTCTTTTCTTTTATAGGAAATCAGTACCGCCTAACAGTTGATGGAGATGATTTTTTCGTTGATATTTTAATGTTTCATCGCAGATTACGATGTATGGTTACTTGCGATATCATGGGTCTCCATCTTGCTTATGAATTTAAAACTCGACCAAAGTTTTGACAACTTTTCACTTATTTGATGGAGAATCTGGAGAATCCAATTTTTTCCGAAATTTGCATGTGCATCGAAGACTATTGAGATAATGGCCAATGGAGCTAGTGCTAAGTTATATAAGAATTAATTACTTTTTAATTGCAAAGGGGCTCATTTCATATGTCATCGAATCAGGTATTTTGATCTTAAGGTTACAACCATTTTTTTCATCTAAACATTCTGAAAAATGATGTTAATTTCAGTTGAATAATCCCCAAAAATTACAGTTGAAAATTCCCCAGATTTTATTGTGCTAGACTTTGTGAGTAGTAACTTATGTTACGATTGTAAGGAGCACAAATGATAAGCACGGAGGAATGGTCAATGATACGACAACTTAAAAATCAAGGGTTAACAATTAGTGAAATTTCCAGAAAACTTAATATGGATCGTAAAACTGTGAGATCAGCATTAAAAT
>SXGU01027539.1_pt1 | contig 39181 bp, 33 predicted proteins | sample 3174531 | NCBI WGS metagenome assembly SXGU01 (sample SAMN11356863, study PRJNA531348) | freshwater metagenome | isolation source: freshwater sample F1-140 | place: China: Fuxian Lake, Yuxi | collected 2017-12-25 | reverse complement strand
GAATCCCGAACAGCTTTGGGAGACCACTATGGATCCCGCTCGTCGCATTATGAAATTGGTGACGATTGATGATGGTGAGGCGGCTGATGAGGTGTTTGATATTTTGATGGGAGATGAAGTAGCCCCCCGCAAGCATTTTATTCAAACCCACGCTAAATCCGTCAAAAATTTGGATGTTTGATGCTATAATTTCAGCATGTTAGTATAACCATATGCCAACGACTACAGCAAAGAAACAAGCAAAGAATACTGTTACGATACCTCGAGCTGAATACGAGCGTTTTTTGGTGTGGCAAAAAGAAGTCAAGACATGCAAAATTGTTAAACCAACCAAAGCAGAGCTTCGGGCCATTGAACGGGGTAGGAAGCAATTCAAGGAAGGAAAATTTATAGAATGGCATGAACTCAAGCGAGAGTTGGCGCGTCGTAATCGTTAATACAGCCGCAAAAGATATTGCGTCTCTCCCGAATATTTATTATGAGCGTATTGCAAATGCTATTGATGCGATCACGGTAAATCCTTTTAGCGGCGATACATTGAAATTGCACGGGAATCAAAATCTATGGAGAAGGCGCGTTGGAGATTATCGGATTATTTTTGAAGCTGTATTATCAAGAAGAATAGTATTTATCTATGAAATTACTCGTCGCACTTCCAAAACATATTAACTTTATTCAAACCCACGCCAAATCCGTCAAAAATTTGGATGTGTAACTGAATATCAAGAGCGTGAGGGTTGCCCCTTGCGCTCATGCGTGAGGCGTGATATTATGAGGGCATATATTGTTATGTAGATAGAGGCCTCCGGGCCTTTTAAAAATCTCAAAATACTATGTTTGCCCGATTTTCAAATTATATAAAGGAAACTCGCCAGGAACTCTATAAGGTCAATTGGCCTACTCGAGCGCAGGCGATTCAGTCGACCTTGATTGTTATTTTTGTTTCGATCGGCGTCGCGCTCTTTTTGGGAGCATTTGATTATTTATTCGCAACGCTTTTACGTAAAATCATTCTTTAATCTTGGAAATCTTTTAATATGCCAAAACAAACATCAGAATTTGGCAGGAATTGGTACGCGGTACACACGTATTCAGGGTATGAAGATGCGGTAGCGCGTAATCTCCGCCAGCGCGTGGAAACCATGGGTATGGAAGATAAAATCTTTGCCGTCATTGTGCCGACCGAAAAACGCATCATGATCAAGGGTGGCAAGCGCAAGACCGTTGAAGAAAAAATTTATCCTGGTTATGTGCTGATTGATATGGTCGTTACGGATGATTCGTGGTATGTGGTGCGCAACACGCCGCGCGTGACGGGATTTGTGGGTGCCGGCGTGGTGCCGTCTCCGCTTGATCAGGCAGAAGTTGATATATTGCTCTCACGCATGGGTGAGGCAGAACCGCGCCACAAGATCAATATCGCGCGTGGCGACAATGTACGGATTACTGACGGGCCATTTAAAGAAATGGAAGGACGTGTCGAAGAGGTAGATGAAGAGCGTGGCAAGATCAAGGTGCTTGTATCTCTGTTTGGCCGCGAGACGCCGGTAGAGATTGACCCGTTGCAGACCAAGAAATTATAGGATAGACTTGTCCCACAACGATATATGGCAAAAGAAATAAAAACAAAGATTAAGCTTCAGATTCCGGCAGCCAAGGCAACGCCCGCTCCACCGGTTGGAACAGCGCTCGGTCCCCAGGGTATCAATCTTGGCGACTTTGTTTCGCGGTTCAATTCTGGTACCGCTCTGCGCGCGGGGGAGATCGTACCTGTTGAGGTGACCATCTTTACTGATCGTTCATTTGAGATGGTATTTAAGACCGCGCCCGCATCAGATATGCTGCGCAAAGCGGCAGGTGTTGAAAAGGGTTCCAGTCAACCATTGCAGGCAAAGATAGGCTCCGTGTCAGATTCACAGCTCACCGAGATTGCAGAGAAAAAAATGGAAGACTTGAACGCAAACGATATAGACGCGGCTAAAAAAATTGTTGCCGGTACCGCTCGTTCGATGGGCATAGAAATCAAAAAGTAAGTATAGATTTTTCTTATCAAACAACCCCAGCGCGAGCTGGGGTTGTTTTGTTATTATTTTTTGTTACAGTGTTATCGAACGCAGTACCTACTATCAAACGATGAAAGGAGGCAAGGTCGTGCGAAATTATCAAACTTTGGTTCGTCGCGTACTTGATCACGGTGAGCGCAAAGGCGGACCGCAAGCAGAGGAAACGCTTGCGATTTTTGGCGCGCAGCTACGTTTTTCGATACAGCGGGGATTTCCGCTCATCACTTCGCGGTCGCTCAAAGGTTCGTGGCGTGCTCTTGTCCATGAGCTTCTCTGGTTTCTTTCTGGCTCTACGCATATTCGTGATTTGCACGCGCATGACGTGCATTTGTGGGATATGTGGGCAACTCCGCGAATTTCTGGACAGATGGGCTATGAGCCGGGCGAGCTCGGTCCAATCTATGGTAAGCTGTGGCGTTCATTCGGCCCAAATGGGGTTGATCAAATTGAGCGTCTCATTCATGGTCTCAAGACCAATCCATATTCTCGCCGGCATATTGTGACCGCGTGGAATCCTGAAGAGGCCGATGCCGTTTTTGTGGCTCCGTGTCATTGCTTCTTTCAGTTCTTGGTGCTCGGGGATAAGCTTTCGCTCCACCTGTATCAGCGTTCAGCTGATGTGCCCGTTGGTGTGCCATTTAACATTGCTGAATATTCGCTTTTGCTCATGATGGTGGCGCAAGTTACCGGATACGAGGTAGGTGATTTTATTCATTCATTTGGCGACACGCATATTTTCCTTAATCAGATTCCGTATATGGATGAGCTTCTGCGTCGTGATCCGCGCTTGCTACCGCGGGTGCAGATCAATCCTGATGTGCGCGACATATTTGGTTTTCGTTTTGAAGACTTTGAGCTTATAGGGTACGATCCACATCCCGCGATCAAAGGTATCCCCGTAGCGCTCTGACGCTTGCTGTGGTATATCTTGTCTTTTAGGCATAGAGAAAGGAGAAAGCACATTGAGTGCTACGGTTGATCTTACCAATGCAAGAGTTCCCGCATACTTTACGACTCTTCGTGAGATTCAGGCGACAGGATGTTGTCCATTTTGTCCCGAGCATTTTTGGTGGCATCCACACCCGATCACATTTCATGAGGGTGGGTGGCGTCTCACGCCAAACGCGCATCCGTATGAGAATGCCATGCATCACTTTCTCATCATTCCTAACAGGCATTACACGGGCATCTGGGATGTTACGCCACAAGACTGGAGATCGGTTCGAGGTTTGATGCTCAGGGCGTGCTCGCGCTTTAAGTTTAATGGCGGCGGGCTCGCGCTTCGCTATGGCGACAGTAAGTTGTCAGGCGCCACCGTGCAGCATATTCACTTTCATCTCATTGTTCCCAAGGTGGACAAAGCGACGGGTCGTGCCTTGCCCGTTTACTTTCCCATCGGCTAGGCGATAATCTTGCGTCAGTCAAAAAAATGCCCCGCCAGCGCGTTCATGCGCTGGCGGGGGTTTTCTTTTCGGTAAAATCATCTATGACAGATGGGGGACATGCACGATTTCGACATTGGCGATTCGCATGATTTGATCGCCATCGAGATTCGCGTGGCCTTCATGGTAGAAGACCTTGGTGATGCCTGCGCGCACGATAAGTCGCGCGCACGCAGCGCAGGGGAAGGTTGAGGTGAATATGTAGGTACCTCGGGTCGAGAAGCCAGACGCGGCCGCGCGCGCAATCGCGTTACCTTCAGCGTGTATTGCCGTTGTTATTTCAGGGTCAGTACCCGAGGGAATCACATCGCGCGGATCGCCCGCGATGTAGGGCGCGTGCGCGCTTGGCATATGTTCGTTGCGCGCTCGCATGATTGGTGAGAGCGTGTGTGGATTGACGATAATCGCGCCTACCCGTCGCCACCAGTCTGATCCCTCGGCGCCAAATTCTTTCGTCGTTGTCATAAGCCGTTGATGCTCGGGGAGCATTGAGACGGTATGGTAATCGGGCGGGTGGACCGCGGCAACTTGCGTTGTATCCCACCGGAGGAAGGCATCGATGTGCTCGATTGGCATGCTATGAAAATATTTTTTCATAATGCCCATTGTAATATCTTCGCGCGTCGTGACTATTTTCGCGCAGTACTGGTGGATCACGGGCACTACTCTGGGCGTGAGGATATCAACACGGTCAAAGGTGAGCCATCGCATGCGCACGATGATATCCGCTACTACGCGGGCATCAAGCGCACGAATCTCGGGTGTGGGCATATAGCCATTTTTGATCATTTCTTCGCCCACCACATACAGACACGCAAGTTCAGTTTTTTTGATCCATTTCTCGATGACTTCTATGTAGCGCCTATGGATGACCGGCATATAGAGTATGAGAGCCGTGGCTGACATTAGGGGTCCTCCTTTTCTTTGCCCAGAACGAGCATAAGTTTTTGGAACGTGTTGGTTGACGAAGTCTCCTCTGCTTGGCGGGGAAGTACGATGAGCTCTCCGCAGTATTGCGCGATTGCTTGGCGCTGTTTTTCGGGGTATGAATCCTCAACCGCGACAAATACATCAGGTCGCACGATATCAATGAGGCCATACTGCCAGTTGCCCGTATCATCGACATCATCAATGATGGTGATCCAGTCAATAGGATCAAGATATGAAAGCATTTCCGCACGCTCGGCTTCTGGCCAGACGGGACGAGAGGGCCCTTTATAGAGTTTCATCGCGCGATCACTATCAACACCAACAATGAGGATATCACCCCGCGCTTTGGAGCGGATGATGTATCGCGCGTGTCCGATGTGCAGCATATCAAATGATCCAATGGTGACGACGATGCGGTATCCCGCTGCCCGTAGGCCTTGCGCGATGACCCCGAGAGTCGCGTAGTCTCGTACGATTTTTTTCTTCAAGGTACTGATGAGGTCCATTGTGGATTCCTCCTTTCGTCTTGCATCGTAGCAAGCAGACAACGACTTGCGCAAGCGTTTATTTCTTGCAATTTTACGCCGGTCGTGTACCATTTATCTCATATTTTCTGTATAGATTTTTTATGAAAATGAGATTTCTTGCGCTTGGGCTTTTGATGATCGGTATGCTTGCCGGCTATTTTGTCTATCCGCGATGGGGCATCCCCGATAGTCTCAACGTGCCATTTCGTCTCGGTCTTGATTTGAAGGGTGGCATTCATCTTATGTATCGCGCAGATCTTTCGCAGATCGAATCAGCCAAGAGAGGAGAGGCGCTTGAGGGTCTGCGTGATGTTGTCGAGCGGCGCGTAAACTTTTTTGGCGTCGCAGAACCCGTGGTGCGTACTGAACGCGCGGTTGATGAGGACCGGTTGAGCGTACAGCTTGCGGGTATTTTTGATACCGCGACCGCCATCCAGCTTATTGGTGAGACTCCGTATCTTGAATTTAAAAAAATAAATCCCGATGTTTCTACCACAACGCTTGAAGCAAATCCCCTTGCTGGTTGGACTGCGACCGAGCTTACGGGGCGTTATCTCAAAACCGCCGCTATGGAGTTTGATCCAACTACCGGCATACCCTCTATCTCGATTACTTTTGACGACGAAGGCGCGAAGCATTTTGAAAATCTGACCGCTGACAACATTGGCAAGCCAATCGCTATTTTTCTTGATGGCGTGCCGATAAGCGCGCCAACCGTGCAGGCAAAAATAACCGGAGGGAAAGCCCAGATCACCGGCAACTTTACTCGTGAAGAGGCCCTCATGCTCGCGCGTCGCCTCAATTCTGGCGCGTTGCCGGTACCGATCTCTCTTATTTCGCAAGAGCAGGTAGAGCCATCACGTGGCGCCGAAGCGCTCTCACGCAGTTTCTTCGCGGGTCTTGTAGGATTTGGTATCGTCGTTCTTTTTATGATCTTTTGGTATCGTTTACCGGGCTTGCTCGCGGTATTCGCGCTTGGCATTTATATCTCACTTTCGCTTGCAATATTCAAGATTATTCCCATAACACTTACCAACGCGGGTATCGCGGGCGTGATTCTTTCGATTGGCATGGCAGTTGATGCCAATGTGCTGATTTTTGAGCGTCTCAAAGAAGAATTGCGCCGAGGTCGCACGCTTACCACCGCCATTGAGGAGGGATTCAATCGCGCGTGGACATCCGTACGCGATTCCAATACCTCAAGCTTGATCACCTCGCTGATTCTTTGGTATTTTGGTACGGACGCTGTTAAGGGGTTCGCGCTCACGCTGGGCCTCGGTATCATTGTCTCGATGTTTACGGCGATTGTGGTTACGCGCACATTCTTGCGTGCTACTCATGGACGAAAATACGAGGCCGGCCATACCCCGTTCTTATATGGTAGTGGATTTCGTTTGAACTAATATAGTATGAAAATAATCGCACATAGAAAAATATTTTATGCTCTCTCGGCGATATTGGTTGGTGCGTCTTTGGCCGCGCTTGTGATTCGCGGTCTTAATTTTGGTCCGGATTTTACGGGTGACGCGGTGCTCGAGGGCTCATATACGAATAGCCGTCCCGCGCTCGACGATATTCGCAAGGACTTTGAGGGGGCGCAGATAGAAGTTATCGCCCTTGAAGTGCGCGGGGATAGTGGCATTTTCTTTCGCACCAGGTTTCTCGATGAGACGCGTCACCAAGAAGTACTGCGCGTGTTCAAGTCAAAAGGCGAGTTCATTGAGCACAGTTTTATCTCGCATGGGCCGACTGTCGGCAAACAGTTGCGCAGAAATGCTATCATCGCCATCTTTGTAACTCTTTTTGCGATTATTTGCTTTATCGCGTATGCGTTTCGTCAAGTGTCTCGCCCTGTATCAAGCTGGGTATATGGTGTCGTCGCCGTTATAGCGCTTGGGCACGATCTTGCAGTACCTACGGGTCTTTTCGCGTGGTTTGGCTATCAGATTGATTCGCTCTATATTTCCGCGCTTCTCACAGTGCTTGGTTTTTCGGTGCACGATACGATTGTGGTATTTGATCGTTTGCGCGAAAATCTCCGTAAATCATCAGGCGGTTCATTTACCGATATTGCCGAGCGAAGTTTGCGTGAGACTATTGTGCGCTCAATCAATACTTCAGTGACTACCATTTTGGCGCTGGGAGCCGTGTATTTCTTTGGCGGAGCGACTACTCAACCCTTTGCTTTAGCGCTTATCGTAGGCATTGCGATTGGTACATATTCGTCAATTTTTATCGCTACTCCCTTGCTGGTTACCATTGAGCAGTGGAAGGGCAAAAAACGCTCGTAATCCCCTTGACACATTAAAAAAGATACCTATACTAAGGTTTATTAAGGCAAAATGGTTAAAGTTATCCACAGGGGATGAGTTCATGATATGGGTGGATGCTCGATCCGTTGATTATCAATTAAAAATCGTGGTTATCCACTTTTAACGCGCGATACGCAGGCAAAAAGCCCCAAAAATGAGGGAAAGGGGTTTTTGTTGTCTTGCGCGCATTTTTATTAGCAAAAGCTTATACGCCCTATGCAAAAAAAGTATTTTTCGCGTTATAAAGAGCCGTTAGCACCTCTTCCGTACCTAGCCGAGGCTCAAGTCAAGTCATATAAGTGGTTTTTAGATAAAGGTCTGCGTGAGCTTTTTGATGAGTTTTCGCCACTTGAAGATACAACTGGTAAACAGCTCAAAATCGAGTTTCTTGATTATACGCTCGAAGATTCGGCATTTTCAGTTGAGCATGCTAAGCGCAACAATCTCACGCATGAGGCGCCGTTTCGCGTTAAGGTGCGCTTGACCAATGGAAAGACGGGCGAGATCAAGACGCAAGAGATATTTTTCGCGGATTTTCCGTTGATGACTCCGCACGGTACCTTTATTATCAACGGCATCGAGCGCGTTATTGTTTCTCAGCTCGCGCGGTCATTCGGCGTATATTTTACCGCCCAATACTTTCGCGCTAAAAAATGCTTTGGCGCGAAAATCATTCCAGGCCGCGGCGTGTGGCTTGAGTTTGAGACGGATACTGACGGCGTGATGTGGGTAAAGATTGACAGAAAACGCAAGATTGCGGCGACTTCGCTCTTGCGTATTTTCGGCTTTGATTCCGATGATGATATTCGCAACGCTTTTAAAGATATTGATACGGGCGACACTTCTTCTATTGAAGAAACCCTCAAAAAAGATACAACCAAAACTGCTGACGAAGCATATATTGAAATTTATAAACGCATTCGCCCAGGCGAGATGGCTACTATTGATAACGCCAAACAGCTTATTATCTCAATGTTCGCGCCCGCTCGCTATGACCTCCATGTGGTTGGCCGTTACAAAATGAATTTGCGTTTTAAGCAAATGGGTGGCGGTGATGAGGAGTCGCGCGTGCTCACCAAAAAAGATATGACGCTTATTTTGCGCGAGGTTATTCGCAAAAACAATACGCTAGATGAGATGGAAGACGATATCGACCATCTTGGTCACCGTCGCGTGCGCGGTATCGGTGAGATGTTGCAAAATCGTTTGCGCATAGGCATGGCGCGCATGGAGCGCAACATTCACGATCGTATCTCAACACTTGATACTGATATGGTAACGCCAGCTCAGATTATAAATGCGCGCCCGTTTATGTCGGTGCTCAAAGAGTTTTTCACTACCAATCAGCTCTCGCAGTTCATGGATCAAATCAACGTGCTCTCGCAGCTTGAGCACAAGCGCCGTCTGTCCGCGCTGGGGCCCGGAGGTTTGACCCGAGAGCGCGCCGGTTTTGAAGTACGCGATGTGCACCCTTCTCATTACGGCCGTATTTGCCCAATCCAGACGCCGGAAGGTCCAAACATCGGTCTTGTCAGCTATTTGGCAACCTACGCGCGCGTCAATGATTTTGGTTTGATTGAAACTCCTTATCGCAAAGTCATTAAAGGAAAAATCTCACCCGAGGTTATCTACATGACGGCATTCGAAGAGTCGCAGTATGTGATCGCGCCCGCAGATATTCAGTACGAGCGCGAGGGCATGGTTACTGATGAGGAAGTAGAGGCGCGCGTTAAAGGCCAGCCAAAGCGCGTGAACCGCATGGATATTAATTATATTGATGTTATTCCAAATCAAGCATTTAGTATCGCTACTAGTTTGATTCCCTTTTTGGCGCATGATGATGCAAACCGCGCTCTCATGGGTTCAAATATGCAGAGGCAAGCCGTCCCGTGTATCAAGGCACAAAATCCTTTGGTAGCAACTGGTATGGAAGCGCGCGCTGGCGCTGATTCAGGTCTTTTGGTCCTTGCTGAAGAGGACGGTAAAGTGATTTATGTTGACGCGTCGCGCATCACGGTGCGCACAGGTCATCATGACAAAGAATATGAGCTTGTAACCTTTGCCCGTTCAAACCAAGATACTTCTCTTCATCATATGCCGATTGTAAAAGTTGGTGATCGCGTTACCAAAGGCCAGGTGCTCGCGGATAATTCATCGACAAAAGGAGGCGAGCTTGCGCTGGGACAAAATCTTATAGTCGCGTTCCTTTCATGGGGCGGGTCTACTTTTGAAGATGCCATCATCATATCCGAGCGATTGGTAAAAGACGATCGCTTTACTTCAATCCATATCGAAGAATTTACGATTGATGTTCGTGATACAAAGCTTGGCGAAGAAATTACCACGCACGATATTCCCAATGTCGGCGAAGAAAAACTTAAAGATCTTGATGAAGACGGCGTGATTCGCGTAGGCGCGGAGGTTCGTACAGGCGATATCTTGGTCGGAAAAATTTCACCAAAGGGCGAGTCAGATCTTACGCCAGAAGAGCGTTTGTTGCGCGCTATTTTCGGTGAGAAAGCAAAAGAGGTGAAAGATTCGTCGTTGCGCCTTCCGCATGGCAAGCGCGGCCGTATTGTCGGTATCAAAACTTTCTCGCGTGAGAAAGGCGATCGTCTTGAGACGGGTGTTATCAAGCGTATTTTGATTGAAGTAGCGCAACTCCGTAAAATATCAGTAGGCGACAAGCTCGCTGGTCGTCACGGCAATAAGGGCGTTATTGCAAAGATACTTCCTGAAGAAGATATGCCGTATCTTGCCGATGGTCGTCCTGTAGACATCATTCTCAATCCGCTCGGTGTGGCGTCTCGCATGAACCTCGGTCAGATTTTGGAGACGCACTTGGGTCTTGCCGCGCGTAAGCTTGGTTATCAAGCTATTTGTCCCCCGTTTATTTGTCCTACTGAAGATGAGATCAAAGACGAATTGCAAACCGCTGGCATTCCGCGATCAGGCAAGATGCCTTTGTTCGACGGGCGTACCGGTGAAAAATTTGAATCTGATGTGATGGTAGGCAATGTATATGTTTTGAAGCTCAACCATATGGTAGAAGATAAGATCCATATGCGTTCAATCGGGCCCTACTCGCTCATCACCCAACAGCCGCTTGGCGGTAAGGCACAGGGTGGTGGTCAGCGCTTTGGAGAGATGGAGGTGTGGGCGCTTGAAGGATACGGCGCATCACATACTTTGCAAGAAATGATCACGATTAAATCCGATGACGTGATTGGCCGCGCGGCAATGTATGATGCGATCGTACGAGGCGAGAAGCTTAAAAATCCTCGCGTGCCAGCATCGTTCTATGTGTTGGTCAATGAAATGAAGGGTCTCGCGCTCAATGTCATCATCAACGAGCGAGATATCGCCCCTGAAGAAGATAGAGTCCTAGAGGAATCAGAAGAGCGCCCAGCGCGCAAAGGTCGGGAACGCACGGAGCGATTCGCTTAATCTCTCAAATATATGTCTTTAAACACTATGGATAAAAACGAACGCAAAAGCAGTGATTTTGAGTCAATGATACTCAAAATCGCTTCTCCCGCAGATATTTTGAGCTGGTCTCATGGCGAAGTTACTAAACCCGAGACGATCAATTATCGCACCCAGCGACCCGAGCGCGACGGTCTTTTCTGTGAGAAAATTTTTGGGCCGACAAAAGACTATGAATGTTACTGCGGTAAATATCGTCGTATTCGGTACAAGGGTATTGTCTGTGATAAGTGCGGCGTTGAGGTGACCAAGGCGCAGGTGCGTCGTGAGCGCATGGCTCACATTGAGCTTGCCGCTCCCGTAGCGCATATTTGGTTTGTGCGTTCGGTACCTTCACGCATTGGTTTATTGCTTGATCTTTCAGTGGTAGATCTTGAGCGTATTATTTATTTCGCTGGGTATATTGTGACGCAAGTCAATGAATCGGCTCGAGAAGAAGTACTGCGTGATATTGACCGTGAGTTCAAGCTCAAATCAAAAAATGCACCAAACAAAGACGCGCTCAAACAAGCCACTGACCGCGCGAAGGCGGAGCTCAAAAACCTCGATCTGCACATGGTTCTTTCCGAAATCGATTATCATCGTTTATCACTCAAGTACGCGAGCGTATTCTCAGCGGGTACGGGCGCGGAAACTCTTCGTCAGATTTGTGAAAAGATCGATTTTGGTGAGTGGATAGCTGATCTTGAACTTGAGATTGTATCGGCGAGTCCGCTCGCCAAGAAAAAACTTTTGGCGCGCTTGCGCATGATCAAATCAATGGAGCGCGCGCGCATTCGTCCCGAATGGATGTTCTTGACCACTCTCCCCGTAATTCCTCCCGATTTGCGTCCGATGGTGCCACTCGATGGTGGTAGGCACGCGAGCTCTGATGCAAACGATTTGTACCGTCGTGTTATCAATCGCAACAACCGCCTCAAACGCTTGTTTGAACTCAAGGCTCCAGAGGTGATCACGCGCAATGAAAAGCGTATGTTGCAAGAAGCCGTAGACGCCTTGATTGATAACTCAATCAAGCGGGGCGTAACGCCAGTCGCATCCCAAGCCCAGCGTCGTCCACTCCGATCACTTGCGGACATGCTCAAAGGCAAGCAGGGGCGTTTTCGTCAGAATCTCTTGGGTAAACGCGTTGACTATTCAGCTCGTTCGGTAATTGTCGTAGGTCCCCAGCTCAAGCTTCATCAGTGCGGGCTTCCCAAACATATGGCGCTCGAACTTTTCAAACCCTTTGTCATCAATAAAATTATTGAGCGTGAACTCGCTCACAACATTCGTGGCGCATCACGCTTGATTGATGAGGCGACATCAGAGATCTGGGCGATCCTCGAAGAAGTTATCAAGGGCAAGTATGTACTCCTGAATCGTGCTCCTACCCTGCACCGCCTCGGTATTCAGGCATTTCAACCATTGTTGTTAGAGGGCAATGCTATTCAGCTTCATCCACTGGTATGTTCGGCATTTAATGCTGACTTTGACGGTGACCAGATGGCGGTACACGTACCGCTGACCGAAGACGCGCAACGCGAGGCGCGCGAGATTATTGCCGCGTCGCGTAACTTACTCAAGCCCGGTTCTGGCGAGGCCATCGCCGTACCTTCGCAGGACATGGTGCTTGGCTGCTATTGGCTGACGAGCATTAAAGACGGGGCAAAGGGTGAAGACAAATTGTTCGCGTCAAAAAATGAGGCGATTCTCGCGTATGATATGGATGATATCGACCTGCGCGCGAAAGTGCGCGTGTTCTCGCACATGGAGGCCGGTTCCCCGCAGTATTTGGAAACATCAGTAGGCCGCATGCTCTTCAATGTCGTGATTCCCAATGATTTCGGTTTTATCAATGAAAAGCTTGGTAAAAAACAGCTTGGTAAATTGATCGGTAAATTGCTTCGCAAATACGGTCAGACCGCACTTCCGCCAATCCTTGATAAGATCAAAGATATTGGTTTTTCATCGATCACTAAATCTGGCATGAGCTGGGGTATGGACGATCTTCGCGTGCCGCCTGAAAAGGGCGCGATTGTCGAAATCGCGAACAAAGAAGTAGAAGTAATCGCCGAGCAGTACGCAAACGGCCTTCTTACGGAAGATGAGCGTTACAAAAAAGTTGTTGAAGTATGGTCACGCGTAAAGCACGAGGTTTCGCAATTTATTCCCAAGGCGGTTGATCCCAACGGCTCGGTGTTCTCTATGGTTGATGCTGGCGCTCGCGGTTCTTGGGATTCGGTGAGTCAGATGGCAGGCATGAAGGGTCTCTTGCGCAACCCATCGGGGCGTATTATTGAGCTTCCCGTGCTTTCAAACTATAAAGAAGGCTTCTCGGCTCTCGAATATTTCATCTCCACGCACGGCGCTCGTAAGGGTACTGCCGATACCGCGCTTAAGACCGCGGTAGCTGGTTATTTGACGCGCCGTCTTGTCGATGTTTCGCAAGATATTGTGATCACTGAATCTGATTGTGGTACCGAAGAGGGGGTTGAGGTTATAAAAGAAAGTTTGAAAGAAATAGGAGCTTCATTTGCTCAACGTATTTTCGGCCGCACACTTACGGTTGATATCAAACATCCCGAAACCAAAAAATCACTTTTCAAGAAAGGCCACTTACTTACGGTTGAAGAAGCAGAAATGCTCGATGGTCTTGATGTGTCGTCGGCATCGTTTCGTTCCCCTATCACCTGCCAGACACTTCGCGGTATGTGTCAGACGTGTTACGGATATGATCTTGGTTCAAATACTCCCGTGCGTATGGGTGAGGCAGTCGGTATCGTGGCGGCTCAAGCTATCGGTGAGCCGGGCACTCAGCTGACTATGCGTACCTTCCACCTTGGTGGTGTAGCGGGCGCATCAGGCGATATCACGCTCGGTCTTCCGCGCGTAGAAGAAGTTTTTGAATCACGCGTGCCAAAGCACAAAGCAATACTCGCGACGATCGAGGGTACCGTGCTTGATATTGTGGAAGAAAACCGCGAAAAAAATATTACCGTGGCGGGCGTTGACAAGAAAGGCAAGGAATCCGTTGAAACTTATACAGTGCCGTTTGGTCGCATCTTGACCGTTAAAAAAGGTTTTGAGGTAAAGCCAGGCGACAATTTATGTGATGGCCCCGCCGATATGCAAGAACTTTATGATATCGCGGGCAAAGAGCGCGTACAAAACTATATTCTCAATGAAGTAAGTCGCGTGTACGCATTGCAGGGTGCTACCATCAACGGCAAGCATATTGAGGTTGTCATACGTCAAATGTTTTCGCGCGTAAAGATAAAAGATTCCGGTTCGACCAATCTTGCGGTAGGCGAGATTATTGAGCGCACGCTTCTCGAAGAAGAAAACGCGAAGGCGCGTCGTGATGGCGGTGAGGAAGCAGAAGGCACTACACTTCTTATGGGCATCACTCGCGTGGCACTTACGACCACCAGCTTCTTGTCAGCGGCGTCGTTTATGGAGACCAGTCGCGTACTCATTCGCGCAGCTCTCGAAGGAAGAGAGGATAAGCTCTTGGGGCTCAAAGAAAATGTCATCATCGGCCGCCTGATCCCAGCAGGAACCGGTTTCAAACAAGCTGAAGAGTTCTAAGAATTACTGTCAAAATTCCCAAAGGTTAGACCTTTGGGAATTTTGATATATACTTAGATTTATGCAACGAAAAATCAGTTTTGCTGAGGGTGAATTTTATCATATTTACAATCGCGGTACCGACAAAAGAACGATATATTTAGATGAGCATGATTTTTTTCGTTTCCAATTTTTACTGTATATTTGCAATGGGAGTGTTCCAGTAAATATTCGTGAGCAGTTCCCCAAAGGTCTAACCTTTGGGGACATTGTGAGTATCAAAAGAGGTGAAGAGTTGGTAGATATTTGCGCTTATTGTCTTATGCCAAATCATTTTCATATTCTTGTGCGAGCTAAAGGTGACAGAGGAATTTCCCAGTTTTTTGCAAAACTTTCTACAGCTTATTCAATGTATTTTAATAAGAGATACGGGCGATCAGGAGGGCTTTTTGAAGGGACTTTCAAGGCGTTGCATGTAGAAAATGATGATTACTTGAAGTATTTGCTCTCATACATACATTTAAATCCAATAAAAATTATCGAGCCAGATTGGAGGGATCAGAAAATGATAGATCTTAATGCAGCGAAAAATTTTCTTAATCAATACCGGTATTCGAGTTACAAAGATTTTCTTCAAGAGCGGCGTCCAGAGCGTTTGATTCTTAATCGGGGCGCCTTACCCGAATATTTTCAGAATTTTATTAATTTCGAGGATTATATCGATTCATGGCTTACGTTTGATAGATTAGATTTTACAAAGGTGTAACCTTTTGGAGGGGTGGATTTTTAAGTTTTTCGTTGCCACGCGCAAAAAAACCGCTATACTGGAGTGGTGGTAAAAAAGAAATCTCGTAGAGAAAATCCCCGCAAAGATCGCGACCGCGAGCCTCTCCTGGCTCCCGAGACCAAAGATAGCATTGTTGCGATCGTTGCTTTGGTTGCTGCCGTACTTTCAATCATGGCGTGGATTGGTATGGCGGGGCGCGTAGGCGAATGGGCCTACGCGCTCTTTTCGCTCTTGCTGGGCAATGGATATTTTTTGTTGCCGATAGCGCTTTTGTTTGTAGCCACAGCGCTATTGTTTTCACTCAAACAAAAATTTGTAAGTCTGCCGCTTATCGGCGCCAGTCTTTTCTTGCTTTCAAGTTTGGCTCTTGCTGATATTGGTTTTGGCGAGCGTGCGGGCGGGCTCGTAGGCGAGTATATGGCGAAACCAATGCTGTATTTTTTTGATTCATTCGCGAGCGGGGTCATTTTTGTCTCATTGGCTGTAATCTCAATACTTATTACTTTCAACGCGTCGCTTAGGCGTATGCCCAAAGTATTGCAAGGAAACGAAGAAGATGAAGATGAGTCATTAGAAAAACCAGTTACTCCCGCGCTCGCTACTCCTATGTTCACTGAAGGAGACGGCGAGCCGGTGTTGGCTGTGCGCGAACCCCCCAAAGAGACAAAAAAAGATGATCGCAAAAATGTCTCACCCGAGATTATGAAGGAGCTCAAGAAAAAAGCGGCCGATTATGTTTTGCCGCCGCTCAACCTTTTAGACAATGATCGTGGCAAATCATCACCGGGTGATATAAAGGCAAATAGCAATATTATCGCGCGCACACTCCAAGATTTTGGTATTCCCGTAGAGATGGGCGAGGTGAGCGTTGGTCCTTCGGTTACACAGTATACGCTCAAGCCCGCGCAAGGCGTGAAGCTCGCGCGTATTTTAGGACTTCAAAACGATCTCGCGCTCGCACTCGCCGCGCACCCTATTCGTATCGAGGCACCGATTCCCGGTAAGTCATTTGTTGGTATTGAGATTCCAAATCGCACTATCTCGCTTGTAGGTTTGCGCAGCTTGCTTGATCGCGAAGAATACCAGCGTGGCGGCCCACTCACTTTTACGCTTGGTAAAAATGTGGCGGGTGAGGCGACTTTTGCCGATTTGGCAAAAATGCCGCACATGCTTATCGCCGGGTCTACTGGCTCGGGTAAGTCGGTCGCCATTCATTCGGTGCTTATGAGTTTATTGTATAAAAATACTCCGCTTTCGTTGCGCTTGATCATGATTGACCCAAAGCGCGTGGAGCTTGCGCATTATCAAGATTTGCCGCATTTGCTCACGCCTGTTATTACTGAATCGAAAGAATCTATCTCCGCCCTTCGTTGGGCCGTGCGCGAGATGGAGGGGCGTTATAAGATTTTGCAGATGGCAAAAGCGCGCGATATTGTTTCCTACAATTCTTCAGGCGAGCACGAGTTTATGCCGTATATCGTTATTGTCATCGATGAGTTGGCAGATTTGATGGCATCATTTGGTAGAGAAGTCGAGGCATCAATCGTGCGTATCGCGCAGATGGCGCGCGCTGTCGGTATTCATTTGATTATTGCCACTCAACGTCCATCAGTTGAAGTAATCACTGGGCTTATTAAAGCCAATATTACTAGCCGTATGGCGTTTCAGGTCGCGTCTCAGATCGATTCTCGTACTATTATTGATATGGCTGGCGCGGAGAAACTATTGGGCAACGGCGACATGCTCTTTTTGTCGGGAGACGCGGGCAAGCCAAGACGTGTGCAAGGTGCGTTTGTCTCCGACAATGAAGTAAAAAAGGTGACAGCGTTTATCCATGATCAGGAAAATGAGCTTGTCTATAACGAAGAGATTCTTAATGCGAAAGCGCAGACAAATGGCCGTGGCGATGATGGCGATGATGACGAAGAAGATCCTCTTTATGAAGAGGCGTATGTTGTTGTGATGGATACTGGCAAGGCATCGACTACGCTCTTACAGCGCCACTTGCGCGTAGGGTACGCGCGTGCCGCGCGCATTATTGATTTGCTTGAAAAACGCGGCGTGATAGGCCCTGGCGATGGCGCGAAACCTCGCGAGATTCTGGCGAGTAGAAATACGGAGGACGAGCGCTATGTCTCTTGATGTTCGCCAGCCAGATTATCTTTTTCGCGATGGCGCGTCGGGTTATCCAGCGCGTCACAAGAGCGCGGTAGTCATGATAGTTTTTTTTGCCGGTATTGTTTGTGTCGGGTATATTCTTTTTCATTCAGCAAGTATTTTTGCGATGCCTGATTTGTACGTGGCGGAGCCAATTGACGGCGCCTTGATGCGCGCTGGCAAGATCGCAATCTCTGGCGAGACCGATCCAAAGTCACGCGTTGAGGTAAACGGTTATGAGGTGTTGAGCGATGACAGTGGTGATTTTCGTGTTGAATTGCCGTTGCGGAGCGGTACTCACATTCTTGATATCCGCGTTAAAAACCGCATTGGCAAAGAAGCAAAGGTTGTCCGGCACATCATCGTCGAGTAGTATGTAGATATGGTAAAAAAACCAGCAAAATCTGAAGAAGATTCAAGATCGGGCGCGGTTGACATGACTGTGAAAGCGATACAGTCAAAGTTTGGCGAAGGATCGCTGATGCGTCTTGGCGATGTAACAAAAGTAGCCGTCAAAGCTATTCCTACGGGCTCTTTCTCACTTGATTGGGCTCTGGGTGTGGGGGGCGTTCCGCGCGGCCGCGTGATTGAAATTTTTGGTCCTGAATCATCGGGCAAGACGACGCTTTGCCTGCATATCGTTCGTGAATCTCAAAAACAAGGAGGTGTCGCGGCGTTTATCGATGCCGAGCACGCGCTTGACCCTGACTACGCGAAAAAGATTGGAGTTAATCTCAATGAATTATTAATCTCACAGCCCGACACAGGTGAACAGGCGCTCGAGATTGTCGAAAGTTTGGTGCGTTCGGGCGGCATGAGTGTTATCATTGTTGATTCGGTGGCGGCTCTTACACCACGCGCCGAGATCGAAGGCGATATGGGCCAACAGCACGTAGGTCTTCAGGCGCGATTGATGTCGCATGCGCTTCGTAAGCTCACCGCGATCGTTTCCAAAACCGATACAACAGTTATTTTTATCAATCAGATTCGTATGCAGATTGGTATGATGTTTGGCAACCCCGAGACGACGCCGGGCGGCAAGGCGCTCAAATTTTACTCATCAGTACGCATTGATGTCAGGCGCATGGCGCAGATTAAAAAAGCAGAAGAAACTATCGGTAATCGCGTTAAAGTAAAGGTAGTGAAAAACAAAGTAGCCGCCCCTTTTCGCGCGGGTGAGTTCGATATTATGTTTGACGAGGGCATTTCATATGAGGCAGATCTCCTTAACCTTGGCGTGAAGCTTGGCGTAGTAAAAAAGAGCGGCGCCTCGCATACTTTTGGTGATCTCAAGCTCGGGCACGGGTATGACGCCGCTCGTCTGTTCCTCAAAGAAAATAAACAAGAACGCAAAAATTTGGAAAAAGCATTACGCGAGAAATTGGCAGAAGAGTAACACAAAAGCCCCCGCACGGGGGCTTTTGGTTATATATTCAATTTTATTTTTCCTTTCCCGGTAGATTTGATTTACTGCATCGAGAGTTTAGGCGACCAGCGCTCACGGAGCACTTGGACTTTGGTCTTTTTTAAACCAAACGACTTTGCCTTTTCGTATTCCGGAAACCAGATGTCCATTCGGCTGGTATAGCGCGAATGCATCCGATCTTTCACTACGAAGATGGTGTCTCCATAGAGTTCCGGAAAGCGGAGCTGGGTACCGAAGGGATGGGCGTTTGATGCTACCATACCCCAGTGTACCGTATGCCCCGATGCCGCGATAAATGGCGTATCATCCGTCTCTTCTGGTCGTGATGAGTACGCGGTTACTTCGCAGTCATATTCTCTATCGATTTGCGGTAATTCTACTACTACAGCAGGAGGGGGAGGGGGCGGCATTACCGTCGCGCCTACCTTCCCCAGGAGCGACCCGATAAGGGCCGCGAGGATGTTTATATCCATGGGTTTTTACCGCGCCCGCAGGAAATAAAAAATCCCCTGCAAGGGGTATAACTACCCTAGCATGGATTTGGAAATTTTGCAATACTAGGGGTAATGACTCATCAAATCATAGTTGATTACATTAAAAAGACACGAGCTGCGGGTTTTACTGATGCCGCGCTGCGCCACGAGCTTGAAAAATCGGGTTGGCCTGCGAACGAGATTGATCTCGCGTTTATCGAGTCGCGCGCGACCGACCAAAAGCCGGCAGTGGAGCCGCCACCCGTTCAATCCACGTATCGTACTCAGCCGCAATGGGAAGAAAAAAAGGCGCAGACATCTGATGCAAAATCTCAATCAGTTACTATAACCAAACAAAGTTTCGCCAAACCTTTTGATGCGCAAAAGACGCCTGAACCCATAAAGCCGCTCGGCGCGCCTACAGGCACGATTGGGGAATCGCGGGTTGCGGAGATACAAAAGACCTTTACCTCGCCCGCGCGGGAACTCAAAGAGCCCGAACATCTCAAAGAACTTCCGCAGACGGGTACGCCGGATATTGCTAAAACATTGTCGCTCAACGCTAAGATATCCGAAGTAAAGGGAGTGACACCCGAGCCACTTATCATGGGTATACCTGAATCACAGCTTATCAAACCTGTACCGCGCGTAGAGCCGCCAAAGCTTCCCGTAGTTGAGATAAAAAAAGTGGAACCCGCGTCATCACCTGAACTTAAGTCGCCGGTTGTGCGCGAGGAAAAGCCCGAACTAGCGGTATCGCCAATATCTAAGCCCATGCAGAAAGCAGTTGCGGCAGATTTGGTTGGTGGTGGTATTGCCGCGTCGGGTGCGGGGCAATCCATGATTTCCCGCCCGTCTGTTTTGGGGTCTGCCGGCGCGCTTTCACCTCAAAGAAGTCGCCGCGTGCTCATGGGCGTATTTATCGCCGCTTTTTTCTTTGTCGCATCGGGCGCTACGGCTGGTTTTTGGTATTATCAGACTACTCTCAAGCCACGATCCACGGTTAAAGGCGCGTTCACCAAAGTCCAAAATATGAAGTCGTATAAGTACAATGCAGAGTTGCAGATTAAGGCTCATGAGTCTGACGCGACGTTGGGCAGATCGGTCAGATTGTTGATGCCGCCGCTCGCTAGCTTCGCTATGGGCGCCATGATGGCCCGTTCGCCTATACCGGAGATAGTCAATGAAAGTTATTCTAAAAGTTATTCATTTAGTATGCGCGCGCAAGGGGCCATTGATGCGCACGATTCCGCAAAGCCAAAAAGTGAGACAACTCTTACCGTCGGGACCAAAGATCTCGTGCGTTCAGGTTTTCCTGATTCCAATACCGAGTTTCAATCAAAGCTCGTTGACGGCATGTATTATTTTCAAGTGAGCAAAATGCCGTTTTTCGATTCAGCAATGGTTGATACGACGATTCCACGCTTTACCTCTGCCGATATCACGGGCAGATGGGTGTCGGTCAATACCGGGACTTTCGAGCGTGATTTCAACAACTACGCAAAAGAGCTCTCCGAGCTCGAGCCTTCATTCGTGGGATATCATCTTGATGTTGGCGAACAGCAGGACCTTATTACTCAACAGCAAACAAAAGATATCGCAAAGGCGTGGGGTGAGACGCGTCTTATCGTTTGGGATGATAAGATTGTGCGCGAAGAAGAAAATGGCATTGATCGATACCGTGTTAGAGGCACCCTCGACAAGGATTCGTTTAAGCGGTTTATCGCGCAGTTAGCCGAGATCGAGGGCGGTATGGTGTCAGGCAAGGAGAGTAAAGAAGCTACTGACAAACTGTTTTCGCTGCTTGATGATATCGAGATAAACGCATGGATTGATAAGGATTCTGGTAATCTTGCGAGATTTACAATTAAGGCAGGTAGTTCGTTTGCTGTGGGCGATGGCAAGCAAGGCATTGTTGAATTTCATCTTACTACCGATCTATCCGACATCGATAGTCCTATGAGCATCGCGGCTCCATCTGAGCATTATGATGTGAATGTTTTGCTCGAAAAATTGTTTGCGTATGCGCGCGAAGGTTTCGCGAGTGGCAATCCCGATACCAGAGACATGCGGCGTATATCCGATCTTTCTCGTATACGAACTGCGCTTGAATTGTATAAAAAGAGCGATGGTGCGTATCCTGTAAAACTTTCCAGTCTCGTTTCAGAATATATGGCGATAGTGCCATTTGATCCACTTACCAAAAAACAATATCGTTATACGCGCACTGCCAACAGTTACACACTTTCCGCGGAGCTTGAAAATAAGAAAAATCCAGTTCTCAAGCAAGATACAAACCCCGCAAATACTCTCTACGATGTAGGTCCCGCGCTCTAATGAGACGAATCGGCGTGCTATTGGGAGGACCATCGAGCGAGCACGATGTCTCGGTGCTCTCGGGTCTCAATGTGCTTCGCGCGCTTGAGGGTATTTACGAAGCGGTGCCCATTTTTATTACGCGCACGGGCGAGTGGCTTTTTGGTAAAGAGCGTCAATGGATGCATCCCGCAGAAGCTCTCTTGCGTATTGATGGCGCGTTCAATGCATTGCATGGTGAGTATGGAGAAGATGGCCATGTCCAGAAGATACTTGAGCGCGCACATATACCATATACGGGTGCGTCAAGTCTTGCGTCAGCTTTAGCTATGAACAAAGCGATGGCGCAGGATATTTTGGTAAAAGCGGGTTTACGCATGCCAAAGAGTATAGTGCTGGGGAAAGACGATCTTGATACGCGTGCGGTGCTCGCGTTCGGTGCGCCACCATGGATCATCAAGCCTCGATCCCGAGGGTCTTCCGTTGGCGTATCCAAGGTACAGATGCGCGAAGATTTACCTGCCGCATTCGCGAAAGCGCTCGCTGTCGATACCCATTTGATCGTTCAGGAGTTTATCCCCGGCAGAGAGATTACTTGTGGTGTGTTGGAAAACTTTGGTGGTAAGGCGTGTGTGGCGCTCGCGCCCATCGAGATTATCCCACCGGTTGACGCAGCGTTTTTTGACTATCAGGTAAAATACAACGGCAAGACACAGGAGATTTGTCCAGTGGAGTTCTATGGCGCGATGCTCAAAAAAATCCAAGAAACCGCGCTTGCCGCGCACTACGCGCTGGGTCTTCGGCACTACTCGCGTACTGATATGATTATCAAAACGCCTGAGTATACGCGCCGCGCCCCCGAACTCTATGTGCTCGAGGTAAACACGCTACCTGGACTTACGAGTGAGTCGCTATTCCCACGCGCGGCGCGCCATGCGGGACTTGAGTTCCCGGCGCTTGTTGAGCATTTGATAAAATTAAGCGGTGTGGTATAATGTGTCCCATGGATGATACTAAAAAAACAGGGCCAAGAGATGTTTTTAGCCACTTGCTTGCAATTATTTTTCTGTATGTAAGCGTCTTTGCTTTCAGCTCTATCGTTTTTTCTTTTATCAATATATATCTGCCCGATATTTTGCAGGGAGTTGGATCATACGCGAGAGAAGATTTGCGCTGGCCGCTCGCGGTTCTCGTGGTTGTTTTTCCCTGTTATGTATGGCTTACATGGTATCTTGCGAAAGATATTGAGCACAATCCAGAAAAGCGCGATCTTCGTACTCGCAAATGGCTTTTGTATTTTACCCTCTTTGCTGCCACTATCGCGATTGTGATAGATCTCATTTCGCTTATCTTCACGTTCCTCAATGGCGAGTTGACTACGCACTTTATTCTTAAGGCATTGACGGTATTTGCTATCGCAGCAGCAGTGTTTACTTATTATCTTTGGGCGATTCGAAAGGGCATATCGGCATTCAAGCATTCAGGCATGCGTATTTTTGTTTTTGGCACTGTAGCTACTGTTGCCGTTAGTGTTGTTTTCGGATTTTATAGCGCAGGATCTCCACAGTCGGAGCGCTTGCGCCGTCTTGATAGGGATCGAGTCAATGGTCTCTCAAGTATTCAATATCAGGTAATAGAATACTGGCGCGCAAAGAATAAACTTCCGGCAGCACTTCATGATATGGTTGATAATATCAATGTCATGGCGTTACCTGTCGATCCTACAAACGGGCAACCATACGAATACCGAGCAACGGGGGAGCGAAGTTTTGAGCTCTGTGCTGTCTTTCAATCAGACGACACACAGGATAAAGATACTTTGCCAGCCACATATCCCAATGATCAATATGGCAACAGTTTTATTCACACGGTTGGGCGCGTGTGTTTTGAGCGCGTCATTGATCCTGATAGGTTTCCACCATTGAAACCTATCCAATAAAAGGGTATTATTTTCTAATATTTGGGTCGCTTGCAGGCCCGGCGTTTTGAGAGAAAGTGTGCAAGAGTTTTTTCTGATCCTCGCTAGGGCCAGTAGCGCTTCGCTTGCAGGCCCGGCATTCGGAGAAAAAGAGTACTAGTACTCTTTTTGCTCCTCACTTGGGCCTGTAGCATAATGGCAGTGCACTCGGTTTGCATCCGAGGTGTCGGAGTTCGATTCTCCGCAGGTCCACCAATAACTCTTCAAGGCCGGGCCTTACTTTTTATGCACAGGGGGGGGCGGGGTGGCGCGTTTATGCTGTATAATAAAGAGAAATAAATAGGTCGTGTATTTTATTATTTTTTCTTTTTATTTATTTTCAAAAAAATCTTTATAATTATGGATGTGCGCTCATTTAAGCGATTTGGTCTTGCAGGCATAATCGCCGCGGTTATTCTAACGCCACAGCTGATCTTTGCAGATACTCCGCGTATATTTAAAGTCGGTCAAAAAGTCTCAATAACGGAAAACGGTGTTCGCGTGCGGTATGAACCCGCAGGTGTCGTGCGGGCGACGCTCGATGCCGGCACAATCGGCACTGTCCTTAAAAGCCCAGGAGCGAGTGGAAGGATTTTGCGCGGACAGAAGGATTATACCTGGTGGAACGTAGATTTTGGCATGTTCACCGGTTGGGTTGCCGCAGATTATTTGGAGCTTGTTACGATTTCTCCTCCCACTCCAACGACCGCGCGTGTCGTCGGTATTTCGTTGGACAATGACCGCGCTGGTAGCGCGCGACGTGCCAGCGTTTCGGTAAATATCGGCGCCGTGAGCAAGACGGTAAGCGCCAATGGTATCTTTGAATTTACTGATGTTGCCGTAGGCGCTCCAGTTACCATCACCAGTTCACTAGCTAATGCCGGTGATGCCGTGGAATACAGTGCGTGCGTTGTCCCAAATGGAAGCACGGAACCAGTAGGATGTCATACACAATGGTATTCAAGTCTCTCTATCACTCCGCAGGCAGACAAGTATACAAGCGTTTGGATCAATCATATACCGAGGGACGGTACCGTACAGCCGTCTACTATGTTCTCCGTAGGTGATCAAGTTGATGTAACGCAAAACGGTGTTAATCTTCGCGGTGCAGCCGCGGGCACTATGATGCGCACCATGAACAGAGGAAATAGAGGTGTTATTAAAGAAAGTCCTGCTACCCCAGCGTCTCTTTCTTCAGGATCATATCAGTGGTGGAAGACTGATTTTGGATATGGCATCGTCGGGTGGATAGCTCAAAATTATTTGGCAAAGTCAATCCATCCTCCAGTAACTACTCCACCGCCAGTAACACCTCCACCATCATCAGGCACAACACCCATCTGCCAGCTCAATGGAGTTACCGGCGATTCGGCTATAGTGCGCGCGGTTGGTACGCGCTTTGAGATAACACGTCTTGCACAAAACGCTGATTATCTTCATATAGCAGCGCCTGGTTGGCACGGTCCCATCGATTGCGGCAAAAACGCGGATGGCACTATTCAAGCAGCATATGTCAATCAGCCTGCTTACACGTGCCGTGATGAATTTTTGCGCAGCAGACACAATTCCTCATTCAACCTTCCCGCGGATGGCAAGTGGGGTAACCTCTATATGCGCGAAGAAGGTACGGCAAGTATAACCGTCAAGCCAATGAAAAACGATGGTACCAGCGGTTCTTCGTGCAAGCTTGTCATCACGACAGAGCGCGCTCCCGTAACTCCACCGCCAGTATCACCTCCACCATCTTCGTCTTCCTGCAGTAATAATTGGAACCGCACCTCTGGCGGGTACTATGATGGAGATGGCTCGGGCGCTACCTGTCGATGTGACTACTTTAACTCCTCTGGTCAATCACCATTTAGTCCCAGCCCGAGTCCATCGTGCTTCCCCGTATCATCGGGCACAACTTCGCCGCCCCCTCCAGTAGCGGTTACTCCACCGCCAGTAACACCCCCACCATCAGCGGGCCAGCGTATTAATATTCAAGGTCTTCTCTATGAAAAGACCGCTACGCATCCGCGTGTGGCAGGTACTGTCACCTTATCTGGTGGAGGATCTGTCACTACACGCATTGATAATCAAACGTATTCAGGATGCTCCATCAAAGCAAATGGCGCCTGTATGAATGGCTCATTTGTCTGGAGTAATTTACTACCAGGTCAGCGCACAGTAACACTCACATTGCCCAGTGGTTTTGCGTCTGCCGAATGGAGTGTCTGTTACGATGCCGTCGGCGCTTGTCATGATACTGCGGTGTGGACCGCGGGTACCACAGCCACTATAAATGCGTCATACAATAGCTATGCCGATGTGTGGTTTCGCTTGATACGATCTTCCTCATCTCAGCCCTCACCAGTAGTCACACCATCTCCTCCTGTAGCGGTTACTCCGCCGCCCCCGTCGGATGACTGCCATGGTATAGAGCTCAACACTCTTATGCCAAATGCTGATGCTGGCTGGTACGGTAAACGCGATCAAGATATCAATCCCGGACAGCCGGTTATTTATTGTGTTCGTGTCACTACTCAAGCAATGGTAAAAGTTAGATTCGATTCTTACGAAATATCTGATGCCCAATGTGGTAGAGCTGAGATGACGGTGCGTAAAATCGGCGCTCCAGCCAGTCAGACAATACGTTCTGGTGTCGTCTCAAGTCCTAGTATAAATATATTTGGAGAAGGCAGCTTCCTTAATCGACTTCCAATCCCGCCAGCCACCTATGAGATGACCATGACCGATCATGGCGCATTGCCAGGGTGCAGGCGCAACGATATCGCTTGGAAGGCATTTTAACCCGACATATCAAGGCAACGCCTTGATATAAAATGGCAATCTACAGAGTGCGCCCTTATAATAGATAATATAAGGAATGTTTTGATTACTTGTTTATCGCATTAAGGTCGTTCCATTGTATGTTTTTTCTTTTTGATATAGGAGGGACGCATACGCGTTTTGTGTTCTCGCGCGATGGCGTCTCATGGGAAGGTGATCCGGTGATTACCCAAACGCCACAGCGCTACGAAGACGGCATCGCGCTCTTGGCGGATGCCGCAAAAAAATATGCGGCAGTGGGGCAATATCGTGTCGCGGCAGGCGGATTGCCTGGGGTTATCGATCCTGTGGCTGGCAAGCTTCTGCGCGCGCCACATCTTGACGGTTGGGTGGGCAAGCCGTTTGTCGCTGACTTGTCAGCAGCGCTCGGTTCGCAAGTGTTGATTGAGAATGACGCCGCTCTCGCGGGTCTCGGTGAGGCAACGCATGGCGCTGGCAAAGGGCATAGTATTGTCGCGTATCTTACTATTAGTACGGGCGTTGGAGGCGTGCGTATTGTAAATGGCGCGATAGATGCACATCGTATTGGATTTGAACCAGGGCATCAGATAATCGCGCATCATGATCAAAGTTATATCACGCTTGAATCGCTCATGTCAGGTTCAGGTATCGAGCGGCGACTAGGCAAAAAGCCCGAAGACATTACTGATCCCGCGGTATGGCAAGAGATTACTACAAAATGCGCTATTGGTGTCGCTAACATGATTCTTTTTTGGGCACCTGATGTGGTTGTGATAGGAGGTGCGCTTGGGGACCGTCTGTCATGCATTGCGCTTGAGCAGCAGTTAGGCCAGATTATTTTAGTACTGCCAACACTTCCAAAGATCATGCCTGCGTTACTCAAATCAGCGGGCGGGCTTTACGGCGCACTGGAGATTGCGCGCCGTGAAGCCGCGAAAGAGATAAGTTAAATAATGAAAATTCGCATTCGCCGTATTGATAAATCATTGCCGCTACCCGCGTATCACACGGGCGGGGCGGTCGCGTTTGATCTTGCCGCGCGCGAGACGATTAGTATCGAGCCGCGCTCGCTGAATTTTATCCCGCTCAATGTGGCTATTGAGATCCCCGAAGGGCACATGATTTTACTTGCGCCCAGATCATCAACGCCCAAGTGTGGCATTTTTTTTGCTAATAGCGTAGGTATTATTGATCGTGATTTTTGTGGCAACAACGATGAGTACAAGGCGTGTGTGTATAATTATACTGATACTCTCGTGACTATTGAACGAGGTGAGCGTATCGCACAGGGCATCGTGCTCAAGACTGACGCGGTAGAGTTTGAAGAGGTTGATAATTTGGGAGCGCCCGATAGGGGCGGCTTTGGTACTACGGGTCGTTAAGCTGATTGACTTCAAATTTGTTTTGCTCAAAACTAAAAAGACTAGGAATATAAAAACTATGTATAAATTGCTCGTAGGTATTGGTATTATGGCGCTCGTCGGTATTGGTGGTTTTGTTATGATGTCAGGCGATAAAGGTGTAGAAGTCCCCACAAATAACGAGACAACAAAAAAAGAAGAAGTTCCCGTGATGGAGAAGAAGGAAGAAGTTTCAATCAAAGAAACCGTTATTAAAATCACCCAAGAAGGTTTTATGCCAAACAAAGTCACTATCAAAGTAGGCGAGGCAGTTCGTTTTCAAAATGAAAGCGGCGCTGCAAGCTGGCCTGCGTCAGCCATGCACCCGACCCACACCGTTTACCCAGGTTCAGACATCAAAAAATGCGGTACGCTCGATGCGCAAAAAATCTTTGACGCGTGTCGCGGCATTGCTGATGGTATGTCATGGTCGTTTATGTTTTCTAAAAAAGGCGTATGGAAATATCATGATCATATGATGTCTGGGCACTTTGGTAGTATCGCCGTCGAATAAAATCATAGTATGGTCCGCTCAAAAATCCTCTGGCAACTAGAGGATTTTTAGGTAATAATAGAAGAATGCTCGATATTAAGTTTATCCGTGAAAATCCCAGTCTTTTGCGTGATGCCGCGCGTAAAAAGCATATTTTGTTTGATGTCGAAAAATTGCTCGAGGCTGACCGCGCGCGTCGTGAGCGTCAGATTGAAGTAGATGCGCTCCGTACCCAGCTCAATGCGACCTCCGAAGAGATTAGCCACATCGAGGATGTTGACATAAAAAAGCGCTTGATCGATGAAATGCGCGAGCTCAAGCGCAATCTTGGAGACAAAGAAAAAATGTTTGCCGATGCAACTGTTGAATTTGAGTTGTTGATGTATCAGGCGCCAAACATCCCTGATCCATCAGTACCCGATGGCGCCTCTGACGCTGACAATCGCGAGATAAAGCAGTGGGGCACGGCTCCCGTATTTTCTTTTATACCAAAAGATCATATGAGTATACTGCGTGATCTCGATCTTGCTGATTTTGAAAGCGGCATCAAAGTTGCTGGTTTCCGCGGATATTTTCTCAAGCGCGAGGCCGTGCTACTTGAGATCGCGCTTTGGCAGTTTGTGATGCGCGAACTCGCTGGCAAGGGATATATGCCAATCAATGCGCCTTCACTCGTGCGCGAAGAAAATTTTACGGGCACTGGATATTTTCCGCAGGGCAAAGAAGATGTGTATCAAACACAAGATGGCACCTATCTTGTGGGTACCGCCGAAGTATCAGTGATGGGTATGCTTCAAAACGAAACGCTTACCGAAGAAGAATTGCCAAAAAAATTTGTAGCACTTTCACCCTGTTTTAGGAGGGAGGCGGGGAGCCATGGCAAAGACACCAAAGGGCTCTATCGCGTACACGAGTTTCGCAAGGTTGAGCAGGTAGTTATTTGCAAGGCTGATCACGTGGAGTCAGTACGCTTGCACGAGGAGTTGCTCGCCAACGCAGAAGAACTTTTACAAAAGCTCGGGCTTCACTATCGCGTGGTGCTCAATTGCGGCGCGGACATCGGTCTTGGGCAAGTCAAAAAATACGACATCGAGACTTGGATACCGTCACAGGAAAAATTTGGCGAGACGCATTCAGCGTCATACTTTCATGATTTTCAAACGCGTCGACTCAATCTTAAATATCGCGATGCTGATGGAGTTTCTCGTTTTGCTCATTCGCTCAACAACACCGCTGTTGCCACCCCACGTATTCTTATCAGTCTGCTCGAACAAAACCAGCAAGCTGATGGATCGATCCGTATCCCCGAAGTGCTTCAATCATATGTGGGTACGGATGTCATTAGACGCTGACACCGCACGAGATTATGAGCATGGTGCAATGGGTATTCACAAGATTCTATAATTTCATACGGGGCTGATGGCTGGTATTAAAAAAAAATATATAGAGTCGCAGCAAAAAAGGCGCCACAAAGTACGCGCGCGCCGTTTTACTATCATTGTTGTTATGAGTGTACTCTGTTTTGTGGGTGTCGCGGTTTACGCTTTTTCCGATCGCTTTCATATCGTTGACATTTCTCTTGATGGTGTTGAGCGTACGCCGCGCGAAGATATTGATCTTTATCTTGCTGAATGGCTTGATCAAAAAAAATGGGGTATTTTGCCCATGCGTTCTTATTGGATGTTATCGCGTGGCGATCTTTCTGCTGGCCTCGCGTTAGCTTTCCCCACCATCGAGCGCGTAGATGTGATCACCGAGTTCCCCCGCGCGCTTAGGGTTGTGATCAAAGAGTATGCGGGATGGGGTATTTTATGTCGTACTAACGAAGAAGGGTGCTTTTGGATTGATCGCGCAGGCATCGCTTTTGAACCTGCGCCCACGGGATTTTCAGGCGCGATTGTTCCCAAGATTACCGACGAGCGTGATCGAGCGGTGCAGCTTAAAGGGCGACATCTTTCAGATGCAATGATGCGACTCATTACTTTTTTTAATGAAAAAGCCCCAACAGACCCACGCATTCAGAGTGTCGAGTTTACGATTGCGCGTACTGACGAGACGATCCGTATCAAGACGCGTGCCGGGTGGGAGATTTTGACGCTTGAAACGGCCGACCCAGCGTCTATTTGGAAAAATCTTGATACCGCGCTTGTCGGTGAGATCAAAGACAATATCTCGCGTCTTGAATATATCGATCTCCGCTTTGGTAACAGGCTTTTTTATAAGTTTCGTGATGAACATGCTAAGCGCGAAGAGCGTGACAGGTAAAAAAAACGAGCACGGTTGATAGGGGCATCAATCATACCTCTTATCACGCTATCGCTTAATAAGATACCAATTGTGTGGAATATATAGTATTTTAATGATGTGAGTGGGATACGACAAATCGGCATATCGCGAGACATTCTTATACTTTTTACGCTTGGCGCTGTAGCGGTACTCGCACCAAATGCTGTGCAGGCAATTTGTGTATTATTTGGGCATTCGGGTAAAAAATATTCGCGCAAGGCCGTAGCTCGGTCGTTTGAACGATTGCGTTCTGCCAAGCTTATCTCGTACTATTTAAAGAAAGATGGAACGTTTGTTTTTGAGCTTACAAAAGATGGTAGGCGCAAGACAAGAGTATTTCAAGCTGACGCGATTATCCCAGCGCGTCAAAAGCATTGGGATGGTATATGGCGGGTTATTTTTTCGGATATTGCTGAAAAACATAAGCAGGGGCGTGACGCATTGCGCAGTAAATTGTATCAGTGGGGCGCACGCCCTCTACAAAAGAGTGTCTTTGTCTACCCATACCCTTGCCAAGAAGAGATTGTGATTTTACGAGATCTTTTTGAGATTCCGCACAATGCTCTCTTTATTGTTGAGACCCGTTCGGTGCCAAATGAAAAAGAATTAAGAAAATTTTTCCAATGTTTATAGTGTCGGCACAAGTATTTTAGCGCGTAAGATAAGGCAACATTCCTCTTACTTTGCTATCGCTGGGTAAGAGGTAGTATTGCGTTGTGCGGTATTTTCTCTCCTTTATGGCATTCGGTAGAGGAAGATCGCGGTACCTGCGCGGCCAAATGGTTTGAGATCTCGGAGCCATGGGTAGGCGTCTTTAGGGTCGCCTGCGGGGAATCCTTTGACAGGCTTTGCCCATTTGCCCGCAAGCTCATTGATAGAGATAGCAAATAGTGATCCTGATGGCGGTTGGCCAAAGCTTGAATACCACGGGGAAAATTGGTTGCCGAGCCAGTAGCGTTGTGCGGCATCATGTGCGGCAGAACCTCCAAAATAGTGTAGATATATTTTTTCGTTGGGGTTTTGTTTCGCAAAATCACGCAAGCGTTTGAGATCTTGACCCCAATCATAATTTGAATCAGTGGCATAGTACCATCCATTGTGCGTGCCGCCCGCAAGCTCGTTGTAGTACGACAAATAGTGCGGCCATACGCCTATAGTAGCTGCTCCCATCCAAACAAGGAGGATGGTTATAAAAAGTATTTTGGGTACGGGTCGTACGAGTGTCTCATAGATAAGTGAAAGTTTATTTTTTGTCAGCATCATATTGGGCATCATCCAGAGCGCTAATTGTCGCGCCGTTAGCATATAGATAAAAGGAAAAGTAGGCAGTACATGTCGTACGCCGATATTGAGTGGGTTGACTACTGATGATGTCCAATAAAATATCACAAAAAAGATACTCGCAAACACAGCAAAATGTTTGTGTATCCATGCGCGCAAAGCTGTTAGAGATTTTGTCTGTGCGCGCGAGACGCGCAAAAGCCCCAGCCCCAACGCTAAGAGCGCAAAAATATGGAGCGCGAGCGTTTCCTTGAGAAGGTAGACCGTGGGAAAATATATCGTCCATCCATTTGCTGACACTTCACCCCAAAAGTATGCGCTGTTGCCGCCAGCAGTTCGTTGCGTCACCATCATCACGCCTAGTAGGTACTGCCCGAGCGGGCGCGTTGCTCGATGTTCAATGAGCCAGTAGTCAAACTGTACAAACGCACGCGGTTTAAACGTATCCACAAGTGCTCGTGCATCGCGCAGCTGGCGCTCTTGAGGATAATCCCATACATGCCATAGATAGATAGTCCAGATAACGCACGCGCCGATAACAAACGCGCATCCAATTTTGAGATAGAGTATAAGCGCGTTTTTAAAGAAATCTTTTATTTGTCCGCGATGCGTTGCCACGAGCCATATACTAGCGAGCATGATGTAGAGTGGTATCAGTAAAAAGAGCGAAAACTTGAGTGATTGTGTAATGCCGAATACAACGCCCAGTACAATAATGCGCTGCAGAGTTGGCGTTTTGACAAACCACACAAACGCCGCGATACCTATGAGAAACCCAAAGCTCGCCGCAATATCAGTCGTGACATAGCGCGAGTGAGCGATGACGGTGGGCGAGAGTGCCCAAAAAAAAGTAGCGAGGAGCGCGGCGATACTGCCAAACTGTCGTTCGGTCCACCAAAAAAGAAATATACCACAAAGGAGTGCCGATACCATGATGGGAAGGCGTGCGGTGCGCAATACTAGATCGGCGTCATTGCCAAATGAAAAGATGAACTCGCCACCTTGATCCCATTGACCGTTGACCATCTGATCCCATCCTTTGGTGTTTAGTGGAAATTTAAGATCTAACAGCGCCAACGATAATCCTGCAAAATCTTTGACAAGCGGCGGGTGTTCGGGGTTAAGGCGCATGTCGTGTTGCGTGATATATGAGTATCCTGCGCCGATGTGAGCGGTCTCATCAAAGATTGCCGATTCATTCCATGATGAAGTATAGGCCAAGAAAAATCCGAGCGCGAGTATTGATCCTGCGATGACGCGAAATTGTGTTCTCATGGGTTATTCAAATAATGGGCGCGCGGGTTCAGCCACTAGTACAGACCCGTAGCGTATAGGGCGCAGCGCGGGAAAGCGTTCCCGCGCTTTTTTTAGAACATTATCTTCATTGCCGATAGGGATTATTATGCAATCACGTGTGCAATCAATAGCGTCAATGTCGCGTAGTGTGTAGTAAAAAATATTTTGTGCACCAGGAGGTTCGGGCAGATAAGTCTCCGACGCGTAGAGTATCGGTTGAAGTGCCATGGGGCGTCCGGTGCGATCGATCGTTTCTACCTCGTCAGTGATTATATATTTTGGCACGGCATTATCTGCATTTTTGAGAAAGACGCCGATATCATACAGATTGCCACCGAACGCCGCGCGTACCTCGGGCCGCGGCGCCCATTGGCGAAAGTACATATGGTAGGTGCGGATGCCACCCAAGAGCAGTATGAGTATAGCCATAAGTCGCGCGTAGTCAGGATGTATAGTATGTGCTGCCCAGCGCCAGACTGCGTCAAAACCGATAGCAGCAAAAATGATCACAGGCGGAATCATGATGATGGCACGGAGCGCGTGGGGCAATCCTTCCGATGAGATGATGACTGGCAAGAGCATAACTATAAACCACAGAAATAATGCCCAATATTTTTTACGCCAGCTTTCCCAAAGTCCCGCGGTAAACGCGATTGATATCGGCCACCAGAGAGATGGGGCGCCCGCAAAGTTGTGGCGCCAATTAAAATCACCAGCAAAATAAAGCATTTGCAGGGTAAGGCCTATATTTTTGAAAAATGCCAAGAGTGGGTTTTCAGTAGAAAATATTGATATTTGCGCGGTGCGGCCAAAAAAATCTTGTGGATGTTCGAGAAAATACCATCCGAGTGGCGCGCCAGCTACAAATGCAAAGAGTAAAAAGAGGAGTGGCACGCAAAGAATGCAGTGAGATCGTTCCGCGCGAGCGCTTTTGATAAAGAGCCACAATGGCGGGATGAGTAGCAGTATCGCGGCGCGATACGCTATATATGAATGAAACCCAAGGCCAAAAAGTAATCCGCCCAGCGCCGCTACCGCGAGTACGACGTCATGTCGGCGCGCGTTGCGCTTTGTCCATACTTCGTAGAGAAGTCCAAGGCCGATGGTCAGGAAAAAGGGCGCCATAATCGCGCGGAATCCAATGCGCGAAAACATCAGATGCCAAAAGTTTGTGGCTATGAGCGCGGCGCCGATGAGCGCCATGCGCGTATCGCGCGTGTAGGCGCGTATAAAAATATAGATAGCAACAATAGTTATGATGCCAAAAAGAGCGCTCACGACGCGAAGCGCGAAAAAAGTGTGCCCAAAAATGCTAACCGAGATCGCCTGTAGATTGATAAACAATCCTTCGCGACCATTGTTTTCAGGATAAAAGATCTTAAAGTGGCCCGTGCCAAGGGCTTCATGGGCGTTGTTACCGTTCATGGCTTCATCAGGGTAGAGGCCTGGCGGGAATTCGGAGAGTTGTGAAAGGCGCAAAAAAGCACCTACCAATAGAATGCCCACAAGAATTGCCAAGCGTTTTTTGAAATTCACCTCTTTAGTATACAACGGCTCGCGTTGCGTATGCTATACTCAACTCTATGGAAGGTGAGACAAAGTTTTCCACTCCCCAAGAAGAGATCCGCTATCTTGAGGGGCGTATTGCCGAGAAAAGGCGTGAGATGGGCGATGCCGGTCCTCATGATGTCGCGCGCGAAGTTTTGCGTGAGCACGCGACATTCGCGCCAGCTCCTTTGACTCTTGCACCCCAGATGGCACCCGCCGAACCAGCACAAGACGAGCTTTCTCGAAGCATTGCGTTGCTGGTAGATCAAGCGCTTGCTGGCGGCGTACTCGACGCTATTACGCGCGTGCGCGAGACGCACAACCCCTACCTTATCGATGCTTTTCATGACGCACTTGTAGAGCGTTTTGCCGCAGGTGTCGGCAGCCAAGGTGCATAAATCCACATGGATCCGCTTCTCGGAGGCATTATCGCAGCGACAGTCGGGCTCATATTTATTGCGGTATTGCTTTTTTATTTTTTGATAATAAGTCCACGACGCGAAGCAGAGGTTTCGGGTGCGCTCGGTACGGTGTTGTATCAGATATTGATACCACAAGATGAAAATCCGCCAGCTGGCGAAGCAAAGAAAAAAGAACCCAAAGATATCATGATAGCGATGGAGCAGCTCTACGCCGCGCTCTCATCGCTCAAGACGAGCGGCCTTCATCACATGAGGTTTGGAAGCCCATCGATTACTTTTGAGGCGGCACTGCCCCATATTGGCCAAGAGGTTATTTTTTATGTAGCCGTGCCGCGATTTGCCGCTCAATTTTTTGCAAATCAGCTCAACGCTTTTTTTCCTTCAGCGAAAATAACCGAATCCAAAGATTACAACATCTTTAATCCGTCAGGTGCAAGCGCGGCTTCCTACGCAGTGCTTGAGAAAAACGCGCTACTCTCACTTCGTACCTATCATGAGCTTGGCCCTGATCCGCTCGAGATTATCACGGGCGCATTCGCTAAGCTCAAACAGGTTGGCGACGGCGCGGCTCTCCAAGTAGTAGTGCGTCCCGCGCGCACGCCTCTTTACAAAAAGGGTAATGAGGTCGCGCGTAAAGTGCGTGCTGGTAGTTCGTTTAAAGACGCGTTGGGCGGCATTGGCAAAGAGTTGCAAGACATGGTTGTGGGCGCAGGTAGTGGTTCAAAATCAAAAGAAGAAAAAAAGGTTGAAGAAAAGCCTAAAGCCGCAGACGAAGAACTTGCCAAACAAATCGAGACCAAGGCATCACAGCCCGCTTTTGAGGTTGTTATTCGCACTATTGCGTCAGCATCAACTCCCGCCGAAACTACAATGATTATCACCGGGCTTGAGAGCGCGTTTGCACAGTTTAACAATCCGCAAGGCAATCAGCTGGCGTTTCGCCGCATAGGCGGTAAGGCGCTCGAAGGTTTACTCTATCGTTTTTCATTTCGACTGTTTGGCGAGTCAGAAAAAATGTATCTTTCATCATCCGAGCTCGCGAGTATTTTTCATTTACCCTATTCGGGTTTTTCGCAACCCAATGTCGCGTATCTCAAATCACGCGAGGCCTCTCCGCCTACCAATATGCCAGCGGCTGGCATGCTGTTAGGCGATAGTGTGTTTCGAGGTGAGAGCCGCCCCGTCTATATGGCCGATGACGACCGCAGGCGCCATATGTATGTGATTGGTCAGACTGGTACGGGTAAATCAACTTTTCTCAAAGAGCTTGCGCGCCAAGACATTTTGGCGGGTCGCGGCGTGTGTTTTATTGACCCACACGGATCTGATATCGAGTCACTCCTCGAATCAATACCCAAAGAGCGCGAGGATGATGTCATTTATTTCAATCCGGGTGATGTCGAGCGGCCGTTAGGACTCAACTTTTTGGAGTATGATACGCGTTGCCCCGAGCAAAAATCCTTGATCGTCAACGAGCTTTTGGATATTTTCAATAAGCTCTATGACATGAAGACCGCGGGCGGGCCGATGTTTGAGCAATATTTTCGCAACGCCACCATGTTGGTCATGGAAGATCCGCAGTCAGGCAATACTTTGATGGAGGTTGGTCGCGTGCTCATCGACAAAGAGTTTCGTGACTACAAGCTTTCACGCTCATCAAATATTGTGGTCAATAGTTTCTGGCAAAAAATTGCCGAGAAAGCAGGAGGCGAGTCGAGTCTGGCTAATATGGTGCCGTACATCACCTCGAAGTTTGATACCTTTTTGTCAAACGATATTATGCGGCCTATTATCACGCAAGAAAAAAGCGCGTTCAGTTTCCGTGAGGCGATGGATACACAAAAGATTGTGCTCATCAATCTTTCCAAGGGACGCTTGGGCGAGCTCAATTCATCACTGCTCGGCCTTATCATCGTAGGGCGTATACTGATAGCCGCGCTCTCGCGCGTGGATATCGCCGATGAATCGGCGCGCAAAGATTTTTTCTGCTATATCGACGAGTTTCAAAATGTTACTACCAAGTCGATCTCTACTATTTTGTCAGAAGCGCGCAAGTATCGGCTCTCACTCATTGTGGCGCATCAGTTTTTGGGTCAGCTCGAAGACGATATTAAAAAAGCCGTGTTCGGCAACGTGGGTACGACCGTGGCGTTTCGCGTAGGATCGGAAGACGGCGAGTTTCTGGAGAAGCAGTTTGCCCCCACCTTTACCGCGCGCGATCTTATCAATATTGATAACCGCAACGCGTATGTTAAAATGCTCATAGGAGGTCAGACTTCACGCGCATTTAATATGCAAATGAGGGCTCCCGTCAAAGGCGCCGCCGCGTCGCGCGACCGAGTAGTCGGCATATCACGCATTACTTACGGCCGCCCACGCATCGAGGTGGAGGCAGAGATCAAACAACGCTATGCACATATTTAAAAAAGATTATTGGTATGCGGGAGTCATTGGCCTTGTCACGGCCTTTTTTGGTCGTTTGCTATTGGCAAACAACGAGGTGGTGTTAGCGTACGGCGGTTTTTCGTTGCCACTTTGGTCGCTGTTTGTGATCTTGCCGATCGCTGAATTTGTCGCCTATATCATTGCGTCAAAGCTTTTTTCACATATTTTGTTTCTCAAGCAGTTAGGACGCTTTGGCATTGTGGGGCTTATGAATGTTTGTGTCGATATTGGTATTGCCACAACTTTGCGTCGCGCGTACGGCGTCGATCCGCTCGATACTATGGATATGTTGCCAGTGCTTGTGGCGGCGTCATCTATCGCTATTGTAAACAGTTACTTTTGGCAGCGCATGTGGACTTTTGCTGAAAAAGCACCACCCACACGCAAGGAATTTCTCGCGTTTGTGGTCGTTACTCTCATTGGGCTTGGGCTCAACACGCTTGTTTCTATTGCTATCATCCAAGGCGTTGGCGCGCTTGGTGCATTTTCGGCTGACAGGATTTTAACCATCTCAAAGATTGCTGCCACCGCCGTCTCACTTTTCTGGAACTTCCTCGGATACAAATTTATTGTATTCAAAGAATAGATGGGCAAATTTATTTTATGGATTGTTATGGCAGCCGGCCTCGGGTACGGTGGGTGGTATTGGTATAGTATTCAGCCGAAATCGTTTACGGAGATCATTAAACAAACCGAATCAAACCAAGGCGCGCGCTATCCCGAAGATGTATGTGAGACTCCACTGCGAGAGGCAAGGGCGTCTTCACCAACTTTGGTATGTGAGATTACCGATGCGCGTCGCGTTGATGGCGACATTACCGATGTCGACATCCAATGCAAAGGCAGAAATAGTGCTTTAGGTTGCTTCATTTGTACTATTGCATGCAAGTAGGCAAGTGGTCTCGGGCAAGTTTTCCTGATACGATGCTGGTATGCAAAAGCCCGAGCATGTTGTGTTATATCGCAAATACCGCCCCCAGCGGTTTTCTGATGTCGTAGGGCAAGATCATATCGTCAGTGTGCTCAAAAACGCTTTGCGGCTTGAGCGCGTATCGCACTCATATATTTTTTCAGGCACGCGCGGTACGGGTAAGACGACGCTGGCACGCTTGCTCGCCAAGGCATTCAATTGCGAAAAGCGCGGAGTCGAGGGTGATCCATGCAACGCGTGTGATGTTTGTCGCGAATTTTCGGCAGGCAAAGCGTTTGATTTAGTAGAGATTGACGCGGCATCCAACCGCGGCATCGACGACATTCGTGAACTCAAAGAGGCAGTGCGCTTCACGCCCATGCGCGCCAAGCGCAAAGTATATATCATCGACGAAGTGCATATGCTCACCCGCGAGGCATTTAACGCGCTTTTAAAGACACTCGAAGAACCGCCTGCGCACGCCATGTTTATTATGGCGACGACAGAACTTGATCGAGTACCTGATACTATTTTGTCACGCTCGCAAAGTTTTGAATTTCGTAGGATGAGTGAAGGCGTGATACGCGAGGAGCTGATGCGTGTCGCCAAGGCAGAAAAATATAAAATTGATAGCGAAGGGATTACCATGTTGGCGTTTTTAGCCGATGGTTCCATGCGTGATGCCGAGACCATGCTGGGGCAGGTGATGGATGCCTATATTGAGGGCGCTGACAAAGACGCACTCACCAATCTTTTTGGCCTGCCAAAGATCGGGCAGATTCACGAACTTCTTGATGCGGCACTCCGGCGCGAGCCCGTACGCGTACTCGATGCGCTTGGACACATTCGCAAAGACGGTATCGAGCCCAAGCTTCTCTCGCG